>OGJE01000038.1_pt1 | contig 77885 bp, 65 predicted proteins | sample 1571981 | NCBI WGS metagenome assembly OGJE01 (sample SAMEA2582118, study PRJEB24529) | metagenome | biome: Human gut stool | place: China | collected 2011
GTCAGGGCTTTGTGATTTTTTTAGAATAAGGGAGTTTTGACACACCTTCCACGCAGCCACCCTAAGGGGGTGCAGCGGTCTCCGCTGCACCAACCGGGCAATCTTGTGTTAGGAAGCCAACCGAGCAATCCCGTATCAGGAACTTATTGCTGGGTGGAAAGTATATAAAAAACGGATTTATCTGTTTGCAGCTAAGCAAACAGATAAATCCGTTTTTTTGTTTCTATACAATTCTTTCGCCTTTTCTTGCCGCTTATCCATAAAATTTATAAATTTGTGCGTTATACCCTTAATGATTACAGAAACAACCCGAAATAGAACCAACTACAGATGAAGAAAAGCGAACTATATAAATATGTGCTCGACTACTTCCGCGGCATCCACCCGGAGGTGACGACCGAACTGGAGTTCGGCAGCGTGTTCCAACTGCTCGTTGCCGTTGTGCTCAGCGCGCAATGCACCGACAAGCGTGTCAACCAGGTGACGCCCGAACTCTTCACCCACTATCCCGACGCACGCTCTATGGCAGAAGCCGACGAGTTTGAGGTGTACGAGTACGTGAAGAGTGTGAGCTATCCCAATGCGAAGGCGCGCCACCTCGTAGAACTCGCCCGCATGATACAGAACGAGTACGGGGGTGAAGTGCCGCATGACTTCGACAGTCTGTTGCGCTTGCCAGGCGTAGGTCGTAAGACGGCTAACGTGATGCTGGCAGTGGCGTTCGGCGAGGCTGCGATGCCCGTCGACACGCACGTGTTCCGTGTGAGCCACCGCCTCGGACTCGTGCCGCGCACGGCTGACACGCCACTGAAGGTGGAGCAGCATCTTGTGAAGCACATACCTGCTGACGACCTTGCGAAAGCTCACCATTGGCTGCTCCTGCACGGCAGATACATCTGCACGAGTAGGAAAGCGCATTGTGAGAAGTGTGAGTTCAAGGCTGTGTGCCCGAGCTCTACGTGCAAGTGATGTGGCACGTTGCTGATCCGCATCGACCGACGCAGATGTCCGCATCGACCGACGCAGATGTCCGTATCGACCGACGCAGATGTCCGTATCGACCGACGCAGATGTCCGCGTCGACCGACGCGGATGGATTTTTTACTACTAACGACGAATGAAAACAAACGGCAAGTTACAATTATATCCTTGTTTGCGCGTCGCCATGTGCCTCATTGCAGGCATATATGTAGGCGATGCGACGGCAGCCTGTGTGCCACTTGTGCTGTGGCAGTGGTTGTTCGTCGGTTTGCTTGCTGTTGTCCTTTTGTTATATCTGCTCAATCGCCATGCTATAGTGCAAACCCTCATTTTGTTTGGCATTATGATGGCGGGTGGAGCGTGGCGCATAGCCTATGTAGAGCGCCAGCAAAGGTATGCCTTTTCGGGCGAAGAAGAAGCGTATGAAGCGGTTGTCGTGGCGCAACCGATAGAGAAAAAGCGTTCGTTCAAGTGTGAGCTTGCCATTGTTCGGGGCAGGCTGGCTGGGCATAAGGTGAACGCCTACTTCCAGAAGTGCCATACCGACACCGCTGCGTTGTCGCTTACTGTTGGCGATGGCATCACCGCGCGGTCCGTGTTCAGCCACTTCGACGATGACGCATGCGCTCAGCGTGGCGGTTTCAGTTGGCGTAGGCAGCGCATGGTGCGCGATATCGTTGCGCGAACGTTCATCGCTTCCGACGGTTGGAAGCGTGCAGAAGTAAGTGTTCGGGGGATGACCTGGCTCGGCAAATTAGGTTTGTCGTTGCAATCGTTGCGCCAAAGGCTGCTGCGACGATTGCGTGGTAGCTCTGTCTCCGAGGATGCGTATGCCACAATTGCGGCTATGACCCTCGGCGACAAGACCGCGCTCACCACCCAACTGCGTGAGTCGTATTCAAAAGCCGGCGTGTCGCACGTGCTGGCACTATCGGGTCTGCATCTCGGCATAATCTACGCCATGCTCGCACTGCTTCTTGGGCGTTTGCGTAATACCGTTGTCGGACTCGTTTCTACAATAACCTTGATATGGCTTTTCGCCCTCATGGTCGGCATGTCGCCAGGTATAGTGCGCTCGGCTGCCATGTTCACGCTTTACACCTCTATGAGCTATCTCTCGCGCGAATACCTCACGCTGAACAGCCTTGCGGCTGCCGCCACGATAATCCTCGTGGCGAGTCCGGCGATGCTATGGGATGTAGGCTTTCAGATGTCGTTCCTTGCGGTGTTGGGCATTGTGATTGGGCACGCAATGGCGAGACACAATCGTTTCTATGTGCGCTATTCTCGACGGGGAGTGGTGGGCAAGCTCATGTCGCTCGTGTTCGTGTCGCTTGCAGCGCAGACGTTCGTGCTCCCATTGGTGATGTACTACTTCGGCAATGTGCCGTTATATTTTATTCTTGCTAACATCGTGGCTGTTCCGCTCACCACCTTAATAATATATATGAGCATACTGCTCTTCGTGTTGTCGCCGTTGTGTGCCTTTGGTACGTTGGCTGATGTCGCCTGGCAGTGGCTGGCGGCAGCGGTAGGGTGGTTGGCGAGTGGAATGAACAGTCTGCTTTCGCTCATTGCCAAGCTGCCTGGTGCAAGTGTCGAGGGCGTGTATATAAGCGCAGTGCAGCTATTCGCGATGTATCTGCTCATAGCTGCACTGCTCTGTGTGTGGCGTTATTGCCAACGAATGTACGATTCGGCGCATGGCACACCGATTGATAGAATTAAGTCGGGTTACACCTTGAAGTAATCCTCCAGCTCGTTCATGGCTTCCGCGTCGCGGTTGTCGAGGTCTTTTATTATCACACCGTGCTCAAGCAGTGCGATGCGTGTAGATATCTCGGTGGTATGCTGCAGGTTGTGGCTCGATACAATCACCGTAGCTCCCGTCTCCTTGTTGTAGTCGAGCAGCACCTTCTTCAGCATGTTCTGGCTTCTGGGGTCGAGGAAGTTGAACGGCTCGTCGAGAATAACCAGTTCGGGGCGGTTCAGCAGTGCGGCAATGATGCCCACCTTATGTCTGTTGCCGGCAGAGAAGTCGCGTATGTACTTCTTTTGGTTGAGTATCTCGCCGTTCATAAGTGGCTCGAAGCTGGTCAGGCGTTCAGCTATCTGCTCCTTCGTCATGCCCGACACCCGTCCGATGAAGTCGAAGTATTCTTCTGCCGTGAGGAAGTCGATGAGGAAACCGTCGTCGATGTACGCACCGGTATATGCTTTCCAGTCCTCGCTCAGTGCTGGGTTGATTGCCGTTGGACTGTCTTCCGCAGCAGGTTGCATTGTCACTGTGCCTTCGTCCGCCTTCAGAAGGTCGAGCATAAGGCGGAACAACGTTGTCTTGCCGGCACCATTGTTGCCGACCAGACCGAGGATGTCACCGTTGTTGATAGTGAAACTTTTAATGTCTACGGCAGTGTTCATGCCGAAGTGTTTCTCAAGATTGCAGAGTTCTATTTTCATATACTTCTAATTATAGGAGGGTATGGCATCCTGCCATACCCACGCTGATTGCTTCTTTAGGAGGGTATGGCATCCTGCCATACCCACGCTGATTGCGTTTTAAGGAGGGTATGGCATCTTGCCATACCCACGCTGATTGCGTTTAAAGGGTGCCTGGGTATGGCAGGATGCCATACCCTCCTAAATATGTGTTATTCTAATTCTTGCTTCAGGAACTTTGCCGTGTAGCTCTCTTTGCACTCCGCCACTTCCTCCGGCGTTCCCTTTGCCAGCAGTTGTCCTCCGCCGCGTCCGCCTTCGGGTCCCATATCGATGATGTAGTCGGCGAGCTTTATTACGTCGAGGTTATGCTCGATGATTATCACCGTGTTGCCACGGTCAACCAGTTTCTGCAATACCTCCATCAGAATCTTTATATCCTCGAAGTGCAGACCCGTTGTCGGCTCGTCGAGGATGTATAGTGTCTTTCCGGTGTCGCGTTTGCTTAGCTCGGTGGCTAACTTCACACGCTGGCATTCGCCACCCGATAGCGTTGTCGAAGGCTGACCCAGCTTGATGTAGCCCAATCCTACCTCCTTCACCGTCTTTATCTTCTGCAGTATGTTCGGCACGTTCTCGAAGAACTCAACCGCCTGATTGAATGTCATATCGAGCACGTCGGCGATACTCTTGCCCTTGTAGCGCACCTCAAGCGTTTCGCGGTTGTAGCGTTTGCCGTGACACACCTCGCACGGCACGAGCACATCCGGCAGGAAGTTCATCTCTATGGTGCGGTAGCCGCCGCCCTTACACGTCTCGCAGCGTCCGCCCTTCACGTTGAACGAGAAGCGACCGGGCTTGTATCCGCGTATCTTCGCCTCGGGCAGATTGACGAACATGGCGCGTATGTCGTTGAACACGCCGGTATATGTAGCCGGGTTGGAGCGTGGCGTGCGACCGATCGGCGACTGGTCGACGTTCACCACCTTGTCTATGTTCTCTATTCCCTCGATGCGCTCGTAGGGCATCGGTTTCTTCAGCGAGCGGTAGAAGTGTTGCGAGAGTATCGGCTGCAGAGTCTCGTTGATGAGCGTCGACTTACCCGAACCGCTCACGCCCGTCACCACGATGAGCTTGCCTAATGGGAACTCTACGTCCACGTTCTTCAGGTTGTTGCCCTTCGCGCCACGTATCACGATGCTCTTGCCGTTGCCTTCGCGTCGGTGTTCGGGTATTTCGATTTTGCGCAGTCCGTTGAGATAGTCGGCTGTTATGGTGTGCTCCTTCAGCATCTGCTCGGGTGTACCCTGGAACACCACCTCGCCACCACGGATGCCCGCCTTCGGACCTATGTCCACGATATAGTCGGCGTTGAGCATCATGTCGCGGTCGTGCTCCACCACAACCACGGTGTTGCCCATGTCGCGCAGCTCCTTCAGCGAGTGGATGAGTCGGTCGTTGTCGCGCTGATGCAGTCCGATGCTCGGCTCGTCGAGGATGTAGAGCACGTTGACGAGCTGCGAGCCAATCTGCGTGGCAAGGCGTATGCGCTGGCTCTCGCCACCCGACAGCGTTGCCGACTGGCGCGATAGCGACAGATAGTCGAGACCTACGTCGAGCAGGAAGTTGATGCGCGTCTTTATCTCTTTCAGTATCTCCGTTGCGATGGCAGTCTGACGGCTGTCAAGGTGCGACTCCGCCTCGTCGAGCCACTGCTTCAGTTGCAGAATGTCCATGCCCGACAGCTCCGCTATGTTCTTGTCCCAGATGCGATACGACAGAGCTTCGCGGTTGAGGCGTGCACCGTGACACTCCGGACACTCCGTTACGGCGAGGAACTGCTCCGCCCATTTCTGTCCCGACTGCGAGTCGTCGTTCTCCATCACGGTGCGCAGATACTTCATCACACCGTCGAACGTGCAGAAGTAGTCGCTCGACGTGTGCACAACGTCCTTGCTGATGCGTATCGTTTCGAGCGAACCATAGAGCACTTCGTTGAGCGTGTCCTCAGGCACCTCGCTGACGGGTGTCTTCAGCGTGCACTCGGCAGCCTCGAGTATGGCACCAATCTGCCAGAATATCATCTGGTTCTTGTACTTGCCGAGCGGCACGATAGCCCCGTCGTATATCGACAGCGAGTCGTCGGGTATCACCTTCTTCATGTCGATCTCGTTGACGTAGCCCAGTCCCTTGCACTTGTGGCAAGCACCTTCGGGCGAGTTGAACGAGAACATATTCGGTGCAGGGTCGCGGTAGGATACGCCCGACGTTGGGCACATCAGTCGCTTTGAGAAGTTCTTTGCCACGCCCGTGTCCTTGTCGAGAATCATAATCAGTCCGTCGCCCTCGCGCATAGCCGTAGCCACAGTCTTGCGCAGGCGGTCGTCGAAACCCTCGCGCATCTGCATCTTGTCTATCACCACCTCAATGTTGTGGTTCTTGTAGCGGTCGGTCTTCATACCGCTCTTTATCTCAGTTATCTCTCCGTCGATGCGCACGTACAGGTAGCCCTTGCGTCGCAGCGTCTCGAAGAGTTCGCGGTAGTGACCCTTGCGCTGTCTGATGAGCACGGCGAGTATGTAAATGCGCTTGCCGGCATAGTCGGAGTTGATCATGTCGACAATGCGCTCCTCCGTGTACTTCACCATCTTCTCGCCCGTGACGTAGCTGTAAGCCGTTCCGGCGCGAGCGTAGAGCAGACGCAGATAGTCGTATATCTCGGTTGTGGTGCCCACCGTAGAGCGTGGGTTCTTGTTGGTTGTCTTCTGTTCGATGGAGATAACCGGACTTAAGCCTGTTATCTTGTCCACATCGGGCCGCTCCATTCCGCCTAGGAAGTTGCGTGCGTATGCCGAGAACGTGTCGATATATCGGCGTTGGCCTTCGGCATAAATAGTGTCGAAGGCAAGCGACGACTTGCCCGAACCGCTCAGTCCGGTTATCACCGTGAGCGAGTCGCGTGGTATCTCCACGTCTATGTTCTTCAGGTTGTGGACGCGTGCGCCCCAAATGTTTATCTTTTCTCCCATAACTACTATTCCGTTGGATTAACTCCGCTGGTTTCTGTATATCCGCGCAGTAGGTTTACGTCCTTCTTGATGGTGTACTTTCTGCCGTCGGCACCCTTCGCTTTCACGAGCACGAAGTAGACACCCTGCTTCACATCCTTGCCGTTGAACTTGCCGTCCCATCCTCCGGCAGGGTCGTGCCACTCGTACAACTTCTGTCCCCAGCGGTTGAAGATGTAGGCATCGAACTCCACGATGCTCTGGTAGTTGCTCTTGGCGCGATACACGTCGTTGATGCCGTCGCCGTTGGGCGAGAAGGCGTTCGGCATCTCGAGCTTGCTCTCCGAGATTTGTATCGTTATCGGCTGTGCATCCTGCCAGTAGTTCTTGGTGTATGCCACGGTGTCGGTGCCGTTGATGAATGTAGCATAGAGCACGATGCGGTGCGAGCCAGCCTCGGTGAAGGTGTACTCCGTCTCCTCCTCGTAGCGCACGAGGTAGGGCTGAGTTGCACCCTCTTTGGTGAAGCGCCACTCGTAGTGGGGCGTGTACGCACCGATGTTCTCCGCGTTGGCGTGGAACACCACCGTGAGCGGAGCCGACCCTGAATAGCTCGTGCCCGTCTCTTCGCCTTCGTCGGTTGTGAATGTGGCTTGTGGGTCGATGGTCGGCACTTCGTCGGCGTAAGCCTGTAGCGTAGTGCAGAGAATCAACAATAATAGTGTTCTGATGTATTTCATTGTCTACTTGTTTACTTGTCTACTCGTCAACTTGTCGCTCGTCAACTCGTAATGCAAAGTTACTTATTATCTCGCACACAGCAAAACGCTGCGACTTATTTATAACGTTATTTATGAACAAAGATTTTTGCAAACAATATATTTTGTGTACTTTTGCAATGTTAATTAAACAGAATATAGAAATGAGACGTAGTATCAGAATTCTCTTCTTGTTGTGCGCCTGGTTGCTGGCATCGTCAGTAGTGGCGCAGACCGCTAAGTGGCAGGACTTGTATAAGGTGAAGAAGAAAGACACAATATACGGCATTGCCCATAAATATAACATCACTATCGAAGAGCTTATGCAGGCAAACCCCGACATGCAGAAGCCCGACTATGTGCTGAAGAAAGGCGAACAGCTGCTCATACCGTTCTCGAAGCAGCCACCGAACGCTGCACAGAATCCCACCGCTCCCACGTCAACCGCCACGCGTCAGCGTGTTGCTAACACCGTGAACGTGGGTGTGATGCTGCCGCTGCACAACGTGGATGGCGACGGACAGCGCATGACCGAGTACTATCGTGGTGTGCTCATGGCGTGCGATAGTCTGCGTAGTCAGGGCATCAACACCAACATCTTTGCATGGAACTTGTACAAGGATGCGGATGTTAGCCCCGTGCTTGCCGATGCCAATGCCAAGAACTGCGACCTCATCTTCGGTCCGCTTTACACCAAGCAGGTTAAGCCGATAGCCGACTTCTGTCGCAAGCACGGCATACGCCTCGTCATTCCGTTCTCTATCAACGGTGGCGACGTGGAAACCAACGACCACATCTTTCAGGTGTATCAGAGCCGAATACTCACCGCAGAACTTTCAGCGAATGCGTTTATGAACCGCTTTAAGGATGCTCACCCCGTGTTCGTCGACTGCAACGACTCGACGAGCGACAAGGGTATCTTCACCTCCGAGCTGCGCAAGCGCTTGGAGGCAGCAGGCTTGAGCTATAACATCACCAACCTCAAATCGTCGCCGGAAATGTTCGCCAAGGCGTTCAGCGCGGTGAAGCAGAATGTTGTGATACTAAACACTGGTCGCTCGCCGCAGCTCAACTCTACATTGGCTAAGCTGAACGTTCTGCGTGCCACGTTCCCGAATGTTCGGATAGCACTCTTCGGCTACAACGAGTGGTTGATGTATAAGCGTGTATATCAGGACTACTATTATAAGTACGAGGCGTACATCCCCACGGCATACGTCTACAACGAGTACGCTCCTGCCACCGCCAACTTGGAGCGCAGCTACCGCCAGTGGTTCAAGTCGGACATGCGTCAGGCTCTTCCGCGCTTCGCCCTCACCGGCTACGACCAGGCGCAGTTCTTCATTCGTGGTATCAACAAGTATGGCGCTAAGTTTGAAGGCACACAGCAGCAGAACACATACACTCCGTTGCAGACTCCGCTGAAGTTCAAGCGTGTCAGCAATGGCGGTATGCAGAACAATAGCTTCATACTGTTGCACTATAAGCCGAATCGCACTATAGAGACCATCTCGTATTAAAAGTAAAAGAGTAAAAAGGTAAAAAAGTAAAAGAGTCCCTCCCAACCCTCCCCATCGGGGAGGGCTTGGCTACTGTCCTCGGCTTAGAAAGGCTTAGAAAGGCTTAGTTCGGCTTAAACGCAGCCTTAAAAAGGCTTAAACGCAGCCTTCAAACGGCTTAAACGCAGCCTTTAGGCGGCTTGTAGAGAATACACAGAAAAACCCAATAAGGATAAATGTTCAAAGTAAAGATATTAAGACAGGGCATCCTCGCGTTGCTGTTGCTTGTGGCGACAGGCGTTAGTGCGCAGGTGGGCGACCATCGTAACGACTTCGCCCTCGGTATCAACGGTGGCTACGTGATGAGTAGCGTGGGCTTCGTGCCTAAGGTTACGCAGGTGCAGCACCCGGGCTTCACCGCCGGACTCTCCTTTAAGTACACTTGCGAGAAGTACTTCAAGACATATTGCTCCGTGTATGCCGAGCTCAACTATGCTCGTATCGGATGGAAGGAGAGCATCCTCGACGTTAAAGACCAGCCGGTCATCAACCCCGTGACGGGTGTGGCTGAGGCTTATCAGCGCGACATCAACTACATACAGTTGCCGGTGTTCGCCCACTTGGCATGGGGTAAGGAGCGTAAGGGCTTGCAGTTCTTCTTCCAAGCCGGACCGCAGTTTGGCTATATGCTTGGCGAGTCGACAAAGACCAACTTCGCCTTGGCTGACCGCAACACCACCGATCGCGCCAATCAGACGTGTGCGCAGGACACGATGGCAGTGGAGAACAAGTTCGACTACGGCATCGCTGCTGGCTTAGGTGTGGAGTGGAGCATACCGCGTGCTGGTCATCTGCTGCTCGAAGGCCGCTACTATTACGGCTTGGGCAATATCTACGGCGACTCGAAGCGCGACTACTTCGCACGCTCCAACCACTCGAACATCGTCGTGAAGCTCACGTGGCTCTTTGATCTAAATTAGGGGGCACGCCTCGGTACATTCTCATAGGGGGTGCACTTGTCTCAAGTGCACCAACGTTTTATCGGTGCATTCTATTAGGTTGGTGCACTTCTTGCTCTGGCAAGCGGCAAAGCCGAGCGGAGACAAGTGCACCCCCTGAAGTTACCTCTTTAACTTCAGTCCCGTCCACAAACACCACACGGCAGCAATGCCGAAGAAGAATATGAACACATAGGTGGCGGTGTTGTGCATGTAGATGCGACAGGTGTGCACCTCGAGTGCCACGTTCCAAAGCGACATAGGCAAGTGGCGCAGCCGTTCGGGTTGCGCTATCTTCGCAGTACCTTCATCGTAATCAGTCACAACCTCTGTGGCTGATTTTTTTGTGCCCTCACCGTTCGTGCCACTATGCTCAACAGCACTGCGGAAGTCGGCACTGTAGCCAGCTATCGCCTTGTTGCCGAACGGTGCGCCCTGCTTCTTCGGCGACGGCTTGCCCGTGAAGTAGTCGACAGAGCTGCCCGTGCGGCGGTTCCATACGTGCATACCGCTGAACGAACCGCATAGCCACATGCCGTCCTCGCGCTGCTGCCACACGTTCAGTCCCATCACGTTCTGCGGAGGAGCACTTGCTATGTGCTGTGGACGTGGAGCGTTGATGTCGCTGCCCAATGAGTAGAAGCCCTCAGACGTTGACAGAAGCCAGTCGCCCATCACGGCATCGTAGCGCAAAAGGCGCAGCTTGTCGTGCCACGCATTCTGGCTCTTCAGCGTAGTGAACGGTAGGGTAGGCACCTTTGTCAGTGCGAGCACCACCATCACCGGCGGGCGCAGACACCAGCCAGTGATGCAGATGAACAGCGTGGCGACTATCGTCTTGCGTCCCACGAGGTCGTGCCAGCATAGCGTGTGCTTCATCGTGCGCCCCTTGCTCTGCCAGCGGTGCTTCGTGGTGCGCAGGCAGAAGAAGGCGATGCCCGTCAGTATCAGCACGATAAGCACAACGGCTATTGCGTCGACAACGAGTTTGCCGGCGAAGCCGAACAGCTCGCCGCTATGCAGCAGCCAAATCGTGCGGAACGCCGTTGCGCGGTCTTTATAGTCGGGCGGTGCAGGCAGGGCTACGCAGCCGAACTGCTTGTAGGGCGGCACGGCTACGTATGCGTGCGAGCGGCTCAGCACCACGAGCGTGTCACCGTGCGAAGCGATGTCGGTCAGTCGCTCGTCCTGGTCGACAAGCGGCAGCTGTACGGTGTGCCACTTGCCGTGCATATCGAAGCGGTAGAGCGCGAACGGCGACACGGCGAACATGTGTGTTGAGGCTCCGCTGCCCACTGTCGTCACGTTGCGTATCTGTCGGTAGTCGGCACCCGTAGGCAGTCCGTCGTTGAAGTCGACAATCTGCGTGGCAGTGGAGTCGGCAAGGAACATGCCCGACGCACCATATATTAATATGTGGGCACTGCCTACGTCTGTCCGTTTTGCAGTTGCCTTCTTTGTGAGTGTTGGGTCAAGTTGCAGCGTTCCGCGCATCAGTCCGCCGTTCCACTGGCGATACTCGTAGCGCGAGGGCAGCAGCGTGCGCGACACGTTGATGTCGCTGATAAGCTGGCGGTGGTTGAGCAGTATGCCCGAGATGCAGAACATCAGCAGGAAGAAGCTGATGAGCAGTCCGAACCATTTGTGATGTTGTATGAGTTTTCGTTTGTTCATATTGTTCTGTCTTTATAATGTGCAGTGTAGGGGGCAGTGTAGGGGGTGCAGTTGTCTCAACTGCACCAATTAATATAATTGTGCATTCTACATAGTTGGTGCAGTTCTTGCTTTGGCAAGCGGCGAAGCCGAGCGGAGACAACTGCACCAATTAATATAATTGTGCATTCTACTTTGTTGGTGCAGTTGAGACAACTGCACCCCCTAAGCAAGTGTTTCCGTTTTAGTCTGCAAAGTTAAGCAGAAAGTCTTGTTTGTGCAATCCCTAGATGTTATGATTTTTCAACTTTTGGCACCGTTCGCGTCCGCCGCCCGATCAGATTCCGTCCGCCGCCCGATCGGATTCCGTCCGCCGCCCGATCAGATTCCGTTCGCCGTCCAGTTGGATTCCGTTCGCCGCCCGATGCACAACAGCAGCAATAGATCGTCCAAAAGCCTACCACCACGCCCCGATAAAGCCCCCACAACTATATAATTGCTATATTTTGTTACGAAAAGATGACATACATTTGGCAAATAGAATTATTCTTCTTAAATTTGTAAGTTGTGATATTGTAACTACGGAAAAATAACTTAATCAATAAAAACAATACAATTTATGTTTGAAAATCAACCAAAAGGTCTGTGGGCATTAGCCTTGGCAAACACAGGTGAGCGTTTCGGCTACTACACCATGCTTGCTGTGTTCTTACTCTACTTGCAGGCTAACTTCGGTTATGCTACCGGAACAGCAAGTACAATTTACTCAACTTTCCTGATGATGGTCTACTTCCTTCCTATCATTGGCGGTATCGCAGCCGACAAGTTCGGTTTCGGCAAGATGGTGACAAGTGGTATCTTCATCATGTTCATCGGTTACCTCGTGCTCTCGCTTCCGCTTGGCAAGGACATGGTGGCAGCAGGAGCAATGGGCCTTGCGCTCGTCCTGATTGCTTTCGGTACGGGTCTGTTCAAAGGCAACCTGCAGGTGATGGTAGGTCGTCTGTACGACGAGCCGAAGTATGCGCAGAACCGCGACTCTGGTTTCTCGCTCTTCTACATGGCTATCAACATCGGTGCTATGTTCGCTCCTACAGCAGCTATCAAAATTATGGATTGGGCACAGGCAAGCCTCGGCGTGTCGGTAGAAGATTCTTACCACTTCGCTTTCGCCGTAGCATGTGCATCGCTCATCGTTAGTATCGCTATATATTATATCTTTGGTTTCACCTACAAGCACGTGCTTGCTTCTGAAACAAAGAAGAAGGACGACGACTCTTTGGAGCGTAAGGATTTCAACGAGCTTTCTCCAGCGGAGACAAAGGAGCGCATCGTATGCCTCTGCCTTGTGTTTGCTGTGGTTATCTTCTTCTGGATGGCGTTCCACCAAAACGGTGCTACCCTGACACTATTTGCTCGCGACTATACGCAGAAGACCTCTGAGGGTCTGCAGTCAATGGCGTTCGACGTGCGCAACCTCGTGGCTTGCATCTTCGTAGTTTACGCAAGCTTCGGACTCGCTCAGAGCAAGGCCTTCAAGGGTAAGCTCATTTCGCTCGGCGTTATCGTTGCTGCTATCTCATACCTCTTCTATGCTTACAATGCTCTTGAGGGTGCAGTAGACGTTAAGGCTCCTATCTTCCAGCAGTTCAACCCGTGCTACGTGGTGGCGTTGACACCAGTGAGTGTGGCTATATTCTCTTGGCTCAACAAGATTGGCAAGGAGCCGACATCGCCTGAGAAGATTGGTTTGGGTATGCTTGTAGCTGCTCTCGGCTTCGTATGGATGGCTGTAGGCTCTATGGGTCTTGAGTTGCCGCTCACACAAGGCAACCCTGCTACTGAGGGCACTCGCGTAAGTGCTAACCTCCTCATCTCTACATACCTCATCCTCACCTTTGCCGAGCTTCTGCTCTCGCCGATCGGTATCTCGTTCGTAACGAAGGTGGCTCCTCCGAAGTATGCAGGTCTGATGATGGGTCTGTGGTTCGGTGCTACTGCTATCGGCAATCAGCTCGTAATGCTCCCAGGCATCATGTGGGGTCAGAACCTCAGCCTTGTTACTATCTGGGGCGTTTTGGCAGGCATCTGCTTGCTCTCTGCAGTATTCATCTTCTCTATCATCAAGAAGCTGAACAAGGTTAGCTAATTATAGGGGGTGCAGTTGTCTCAACTGCACCAATTAATATAATTTGCATTCTACCTTGTTGGTGCAGTTGAGACAACTGCACCCCCTAATAAAAATCGCCCACAAGCTCAATCGAGCTTGTGGGCGATTTGCGGTATATATACCTTATAATATACTACATCGCGCTATGCCTGCCTGGCGTACCTAACGTAATCACTTCGCAATCCTTCATTGTTGCTCCGTCGATGGTGAGTCGGACGAGGGTGCGCTCCGTCTGCCATCCCTGCAGCCCGGCTGCTCCGGGGTTGATATGCAGCAGTCCGAGCAGTGGGTCGTTCTTTATCTTCAGAATGTGCGAGTGTCCGCTGATGAAGAGCTTCGGCGGACGCTCCATTATCTGTCGGCGTATGCTCGGGTCGTACTTGCCGGGGTAGCCGCCGATGTGCTTCATCAGTACCTCCACCTCCTCACACTTGAAGCGCAGCACCTCGGGGAACATGAGGCGCAGGTCGCCGCCGTCGCAGTTGCCGCAAACGGCACGCAGCGGACGAAACTCAGCCAAGCGCTCCGCGAGCACCGTAGAGCAGATGTCGCCACAGTGCCATATCTCGTCGCATGGCTCGAAGTGTTTCAAGTAGCGGTCGTCCCAGTAGGAGTGGGTGTCGCTGATTATGCCTATCTTTTTCATCGTTTCATTCTCCTTCTTATAAAGTCGGCTATGAACTCCTTCGTGCCTTCGGGTCCGAGGCGCGACGCATTGACGCAGAGGTCGTAGCTTGCACTGTCGCCCCACGTCTTGCCCGTGTAGTAGTTGTAGTAGGAGGAGCGTGTGCTCTCCTTGTCGCTGATCAGCTTGCGTGCCTCCTCAGCCGAGCAGTTGTGTCGCTTGCAGATGTTGCTGACGCGCTCGTCGAGGTCGGCTGTGATGAACACCGTCACCATGTTCGGCTTGTCGCGCAGCACATAGTCGGCACATCTGCCCACGAACACGCACGACGACTCGTCGGCTGCCTTGCGTATGGCGTCGCTCTGTATGCGGAACAGACTCTCCTGCGAGAGTCCGTTGTCGTAGAACGACGAGTCGGAGATGAACGGCACGTGCATGTGGAATATCTGGTCGAGGAAGCCCTTGCGCTCGTCGTTCTTCTCGAAGAACTCGGGACTGAAGCCGCTCTCCTTAGCTGCCAGCTCAAGCACTTCGCGGTCGTAGAACGTGCAGCCGAACTCCTCTGCCAGCATCTTTGCTATCGTTCTGCCGCCACTGCCAAGCTGGCGGCCTACGCTGATTATAAGTTTATCGTTGTTCATGTCTCTTTGCTTTAGTTTGTTAATGTAGCTGTCGGTTATACTGCTGCCCCCTCAGTTTGCGCCGCCTTGAACTTCTTCACATACTTCGTGAGCAGCACTATTGCCACAACGAACGAGATGACATCGCTGATGGGCTGCGCGAGCCACACGCCGTCGGTTTTGTAGAAGTTGGGCAGTACGAGCAATGCCGGCAGGAAGAACAGGAGCTGGCGCGAGAGCGAGAGCAGCATGCTTATCTTAGCCTTGCCGATACTCTGGAAGAAGCCCGTGCTTGCCATCTGTGCGCCCACTAATGGGAAGGTGAGCATGGTGATGGTTATGGCACGCTCCGAGATGCGGATGAGTGTCTCGTCGGAGGTGAACAGGCGTGCGCACTCGTAGGACATGGTCTGTGCAATAGCCCAGCCGACGGTGGTGATGAGCACCGCGCCCGTCATGGTGTACTTCAGTACGCGCAGCAGACGGTCGTAGTTGCGTGCGCCGTAGTTGTAGCCTGCGATGGGGAACATGCCCTGGTTCATGCCCATGTTTATCATTATGAAGATGAACGCAATCTTGTTCGTTATGCCGAACGCGCCCACTGCGAGGTCGCCACCGTGGAAAGTGAGTGCCTTGTTGATGAAGATGATGACGATGCACGAGCAGGCGTTCATGGCGAACGGCGAGATGCCGATGGCTATGATGTTCTTGATTATGTGCGACACGGGGCGGTAGATGCCACGCTTGAAGTGGACGATGCACTGCGGATTGCTGAATATCCTCAGCTGCCAGCACAATACCGCAGCCTGCGCAATGATTGTAGCAAGGGCGGCTCCGCCTATGCCCATGTGCAGCGGCCAGATGAAGATGGGCGAGAGTATGGCGTTGAGCACCACCGTCATTATCGATGCCATCATGGCTGAGCGCGGCTTCGACGCAGCCCGCAGTATGGCATTCATGCCGAAGAACATGTGCGAGATGGCGTTGCCGGCGAGCGTGATGACCATATACTCGCGTGCGTAGGGTAGGGTGGCATCGCTTGCGCCGAAGAAGCGCAGGATAGGGTTGAGGAAGAGAAGCGATATGATGCTGAACGCAACACCGATGATGACGTTCAGCGTGAAGGCATTGCCGAACACACGCTCGGCGGTGGAGTAGTCTTTCTGTCCCAACTTCACCGATATGCACGTAGAAGCACCTACGCCCACACCGGCACCAAACGCCGCTGCGAGGTTCTGTAGGGGGAATGTAACGGCAAGGCCGCTGATGGCGAGTGCACCGCAGCCTTGTCCGATGAATATACTATCTGTCATGTTGTAGAGCGACGCCGCCGTCATGGCAGCGATGGCGGGCAGCGCGTACTGCATCAGCAGCTTGCCCACGGGCTTTGTGCCCAGCTCAAGAGTAGCCTGTTTGCTGTTATCCATAAAAACCTATTGAGTGTGAGGGGTGTTCTGTTGATAACTACTCTCCGTAAATCTCTCTCAGCTTAGCCTCCAGCTGTTCGCCTCTGAGGTCGGCTGCGATAATCTTGCCAGTAGGGTCGACAAGGTAGCTTGCCGGTATCGAGCGTATGCCGTACACCTGACCGGCTACGCTCTGCCAGCCTTTAAGGTCGGAGAGGTGAACCCAGTCGAGCTGCATCTCGGCGATAGCCTTCTTCCAGTTCTCGAGCTTGTTGTCGAACGACAGACCAACCACGTTGAAGCCCTTCGACTTGTACTTGTCGTAGGCAGCCTTCACGTGAGGCATCTCCGCACGGCATGGTCCGCACCACGAAGCCCAGAAGTCGATGAGCACGTAGTTGCCCTTACCGCAGTACTCCGAGAGCTTGTGCGGATTGCCGTTGACATCGTTCTCGGTGAGGTCGGTGAACGGCTTGCCGATGATGCCTGCCTTCTTGACAAGCATAGCCAGATACTGGCGTGCAGGAGCAAGCGCAGGGTGCTTGGCGTAGGCGTACTTCTCGTTGAGTATCTCCTGCAAAACCGGGAACTCCACGTAGTACATCACGTTGTTGACGAAAGCCACGGGGATGAGGTTGTCCTTGTTCTCCTTGATGATTTCGAGCGAACGGAGCGATACGCTTTCCGAGATGTCGTTAAGCTTCGGACCGAGCTCGTTGGCGAGCTTCTGCAGCTCTGCCTCGCTCATGCCGCTCTGCTGAGCCTTTGTAAACTGGGCGTAGAGAGCCTGCGCCTCACTGCCGAGGGCATCTATCTCGCGGTCGTAGGCGTTGAGCTTGGTGTTCTGCTCCGAGCCGGTGAGCGTTTTCTTCTCAAGGTCGGCAACGATAGGTGTGCCGTCGTTGAAGAATGCGCAGTATTCCTTCTTGGTAACGGTGAGTCCGAGCAGTGCGTCCTTCTCTGCCGAACCCTTCAGCGCGAACTTGCCGTCTTCGACGGTGGCACTGTCGATTGCGGTCGGGCGATTGCCGTTTACGTCCATTACATATACCTTACTAACACCTGCTTGGCAGGTGCCTTTAATGCTATACTCCGTACCAGGAATTGATTGCGCGCAGGCTGTCAGTGTGATGACAGCGAATGCGAGTGTTGAAAGAATTGATCTCATGTGTAAAAATTATTGGTTTATTAATTTTGCAAATATACTGATTTTATGTGTAACGGCAAATATTTGAGTCCGCTTTTTTCATTGTTCGCCGATGTGCTGGCCTACTACATAGCCCATAGTCCATGCTGCCTGCAGATTGAAACCTCCGGTGATGGCATCAACATCGATCACCTCGCCGGCGAAGAAGAGTCCGGGGCAGTGCTTGCTCTGCAGCGTGTGCATGTCTATTGACGAGAGCGAGACACCGCCACACGTCACGAACTCGTCGCGGAAGCGGCCCTTGCCCGTGATGCGGTATATGTCGTTGGTGAGTGCTTCCACGATGCGGTTGAGGTTCTTCTTGCCCAGTTCGCCCCACTTGCGTGTGGGGTCGTTCTGCGTCTTCTGCAGCAGGTAGAGCCACAGGCGCGATGGCAAGTCGAACGGGCGTATCGTGGCAAGCTGCTTCTGTGGGTTGCGTGTGGCGATGGAGGCTATCTCCTCCTCCGTCACGTTGCGTCTACTCTCGCCCGTCCAGTTGATTGCCACGTCCGCCTGGTAGTTGTGCTCCTGCAGATAGCGTGCGGCATGAGCAGAGAGCTTCAGCGCAGCCGGTCCGCTCATGCCCCAGTGGGTGACGAGCAGCGGACCCTCGGCGCGGAACTTCGTGCCGGGCAGCGACGCGATGGCGTCTTCAACCACGGTGCCCATGAGCGTAAGGAAACTGCGGTCGGCTATGTTGAACGTGAAGAGCGACGGCACGGGCGTAGCTATGTCATGGTCTAAGCGTGCGAACACGTCAAGTCCTTCGCCCTTCGGAGCACCGCCCGTGGCGATGGCAACGCGGTCGAAGTCGGCTTCTTTACCACCGGCGAACGTGAGGTGGAATGTGCCGTCGGCGTTTCGGCTGATGTCCTTCAGCTGGTAACCGCCCAGCTGCTTCACGCCGAGACGCGAGGCAAGCGTGGTGAGACAGTTGACAACGCTCATTGCATCCTGCGAGACGGGGAAGACGCACTCGTCTTCCTGCGTGGTGAGTGGCACGCCTTCGCGCTCGAACCATGCGTAGGCTGCGTGGTGGTCGAAGCGTTTGAAGAGACGTTTCATGAGTTTGTCGCCACGCGGATAGGCGTGCTTATGGTCGCTGATCTGCTCGAAGGAGTTGGTCAGGTTGCAGCGACCGCCACCCGTGATGGCTACTTTGGCGAGCATCTTCTGGTTCTTCTCGAAGATGGTGATGTCGGTGTCGGGATAGTTGCGCTTCGCTTCTATTGCTGCAAAGAAGCCGGCTGCGCCACCCCCGATAATGGCTATGTGTAGTGGCATGATGGTGTGGTGTTGTGGTGGTGAGATGTTGAGATGGTGTGGTGTTGAGATGTTGACAATACCTTTTTTACTCTTTTACTTTTTTACTTTTAAAAGCTCCTTGCCACGTGTCGAGTTCCTTCATTCTGTTCACAAGGCGGTTGGTGAACTCGTGGTTCTTTATGCCCCATTTCGGAGCAATGAGCATGTCGGCAGGCGACTGGCTGACGAAGCGCTCCACGATGATGTCGCTGCGCAGACGCTCGAGGTAAGCAATGCAGGTGTCGATATACTCGTCGGGCGTGAAGAGCTTGAAAGGTTTTTGCGTGTATTCGTCGGCGAGCTGCGTGCCACGGATGATTTGCAACTGGTGTATCTTCAGAATGTCGAGCTTCAGCTGCGACACGATTGAGGCTTGGCGTATGTTCTCATCGCGGTCCTCGCCGGGCAGTCCGAGTATGATGTGTCCGCCGGTGAGAATGCCACGGTCGTGCGTTAGTTCTATTGCCCGTCGACTACACTCGAAGTCGTGCCCGCGGTTGATGTGGCGCAGCGTGTCGTCGTTCACCGACTCGATGCCGTACTCCACGATGAGGAACGTGCGGCGGTTTAGCTCTTCCAGATAGTCGAGTAGCTCATCACTAATGCAGTCGGGGCGTGTGCCGATGACCAGTCCCACTACGTCGTCCACAACCAACGCCTCCTCGTAGCGCTGTTTCAGCACGTCGAGTGGGGCATAGGTGTTGCTGTAAGCCTGAAAGTAGGCGAGGTATTTCATGTCAGGATACTTACGACGGAAGAACTCCTTGCCCTCTTCCATCTGCTGCGCTATCGGTTTCGACGGTTGGCAGTAGGACGGGTTGAACGTGCGGTTGTCGCAGAAGATGCATCCACCATGTGATAAGGTGCCGTCTCTGTTTGGGCAGGAGAACCCTGCATCTACTGAAATCTTCTGTACACGGAACGGAAACTGCTGGCGTATCCACTGACCGTAGTCGTTATATGGCTTGTCTTTAAACTGTTCTGTCATTATTTTGTTTATTGTTCCTTTTCCTTTTCCTTTTTTACTTTTTATAGGCTGCGTGGTATGGGCAAGATGCCCATACCTCCTACTTTTTACATTTTTACTCTTTTACTTTTTTAGGCTGCATCGGTGGTGCAAAGTTACTTGAAATAACCCATATCCACATTATTTTATACAATTGTTTTGTGATGTTGTAATGTTTTTGTACTTTTACACCTCATAAATCAGATTGCTATGCGAACTAAGAACGAAGAAAAATGGTTGAGCCACTATAAAGCACTTCGCTGCTATCTTGAGGCAAATCATCAACTGCCTGATAAGAAAAAGGTAGAAAACCGCGGACTACTCAACTGGTGGAAGTATAATAAAAGGCTTTTGAAAACCGGTCGACTCACCGAAGAACGACTCGAATTGTTGCGTCAACTGAATGCTATGCGCTACAACAAACTTCTCGAACTTTAATGGGAAGTAGTCAAAAATAGACGATTTTGGTGGCTGATGAGGTGCTAAAAGTGTGTTTTTTGCTACGATTTGAAAAATAATTGCGAAAATATTTGGTGGTCTCGCTAAAAAGTCATACCTTTGCACTCGCAATTCAGAAATGCTTCTATTGCTAATCTGAATGCGTGGTTAATATCGCGGAGTGGAGCAGTTGGTAGCTCGCCAGGCTCATAACCTGGAGGTCGCATGTTCGAGTCCTGCCTCCGCAACTACGAATGGTCGAAATTCCTTTATACAAAGGGACTTCGGCCATAATTCGTTTATGGGCGTTGCGGAGACTCGGACGGTAGCTCGGACGCTTTGTTAGTTGTTTTTAATGTTTCTACTGTGCAGCTCCTGCACGTCATCTGCTGTAGTTTTAATAAGAGCTTCCAAAGCTTCGGTGAAAGCCTGTTCGTTCTCACTCCTTAGAGTGTTCATCTCTGCAGCTACGGCAGCACGCTCTTCGTCGGTTGTTGCTAAACGGTTACGCTTAGCAAGAGACTTTATCTTTGCTCTTAATTCGTTCATTTCTAACCTTTTCATAATAAGGATGTTGTTTATATAAAGCCCTGAAAAAATATTAATTTTAGTAATTGCCCTTTAATATTTCCTTGTAAGCTTTATTAAATTCTTTCCATTTGCGGGCGTCTTCTTCTTTTTTTGCTTTTAATTTTGCGCGTTTTAACTCCAATTCGCGCCTCTTTGCCTCTCGCTCAATTCTACGGGTAACGCTACTACGTTTCGTTTCATCACGTATACTCTCGCCTAAAAAACGAATGGCTACGCAAACAAAGAACAAGGCTCCAAATATTGTAAATTCGATGAGCATAATCTAATTATTTAATTGGTTATACCGCAAATATACGCAAAATATTCGAGACTGCAAAGTCTGGAGTTAAAATGGTCTCGAAAGTTTGAGTTGTTGTCATAAAAAATGCTACTTTGGGTTTGTGAACCGAAAGTAGCATTTGTATAAAACCTGGAAAATACATGATTATTGTGTTTTCTCGGTGTTGTCTTTTTTGCTTTCGTCTATGTCTTCTTTTTTTGAGAAACCCATAAGCTCCATCCATATACGGTGTTCTTCTTTTCGCTTTGCAGTCATAGCAGCTATTTCTTGTTCTACTCTGCGTCTTTTTCTCTAATTCTTTTTATTTTTTCATCGTGACTCAACGATGAAGAATAGCCGTTATTTCTTTCGGCTAAAAGTACAAGAAGGACTGATACTATCCAGCTGAAAATAAGTATTGCTAACATATCGCAGACGAATTAATTGGTTATACCGCAAATATACGAAAAATATTCGAGATACATTCAAATCCCAGTCCCTAATTTGTCAGCATATGTCGATACTCTTGAAAATTCAAGCATGTATCGTCGCACCTCCATTAACCATTTGTCTATACGTGCTACTTGCTCAGACTCCTCGCCAAAGCGTTTCACAGCCTTTTTGCGTAGACGGTACAGATATTCAAGGCGCTTCTCCATACGTCGCGATTCGCGGTCGGCAACACGTATAAGCCATGATTTATGCCTTGTAAACGCAAGTGATTCCTTGGCGTCTTCGAGTTCTTGTTTAGCTTTTTCTGGATTTAATGAATGCGACCCTCCATTCTTCGCCTCCTTTATTATAAAGCAAAAGATTATTATCACGAATAAAATCCAAAAACTTTCGGGAAGAGTTATCATATAGCAGGCGATTGATTAAGTATTGTTATTCGGGTAAAAAGAGGTGAAGAGGTGAAGGGGGGAGGGGTGTTGAGGGGTGTTGAGGGGTGTTGAGGGGTGTTGAGGGGTGTTACAGTTGTTTGGCTACGATTGCTCTTGCCTTGGCTATAGCTTTGTTGAGGGCTGTTTGTGCCTTCTGCTTCATTGCATCGCTCTTGGCATTCTGCACATTGTCGTAGAGCTGCCATAGCTTCAACTTAGCTGTTGCCTCTTTAGATGCCTTTGTGAAGGCTTGGGCGATAGCTTCTGCTGCTGCCTCTTCCTCAGGCGAGGCATAGGCGTGGCGGTAGCCTTGGTACTTGTTCCATAGTCCGCGAGTGAAGTCGGGGAAGGTGACTGGAGCGCAGTCGTTGTCCATTGACAATGCGCTGAGTTCGGCGATGGCGCACCACTCTGCCAGGTCGTACACGTCCATGTCGAGCGGCAGTCCGTTTTGCAGGCAGTAGACGAGACGTGCAGTCATAATGAAGTCCATGCCGCCATGTCCTCCAACCTCTTTTGCCAGTTTACCGAACTTCTTCAGAATTGGGTGTTCGTACTTCTCTTCGAGTGCTTTTCTTTCGGCTTCTGGCATGAAGCTATGTGTAGAGAGGTTGTCCACCTGTGGTTGCACACCGCTTGCAGTGAGCTGCTTGCTGTCCAAAGCGTATCCTTCGATGGGGTATTTGTTGGCGAAGCCACGTGAGCCAGTTAGCTGATATAGTCGATTGTAGGGTTGAGGGTTCATCACGTCGTGTTGCAGCTCTATAACCTTTTGATTTGCGGTGCGGATAAGTGTTGTTGTGTGGTCGCCGTTTCGGAAGTCGTTGCACGGCTTACCCGTCTTTGCCTCTACCAACTCCTTTCCGTGTACGCTCTTTGTGTCCATTGCCACGAGTAGTGCCATGCGGTCGCCACGATGAATGTCGAGCGCCTGCGCTACTGGTCCTAAGCCATGCGTAGCGTATATGTCGCCACGATTTTCGCGATTGTATTTTAGTCGCCATCCCAGTTGTTCGGGGTCGGAACCGTTTGGGTTTTTCCAATAATAGTCCCAGAACTCGTCGAGATTGTGGATGTATGCTCCTTGTGCACGTATTATCTCACCGAATACACCATGTTGCGCCATGTTCAGCGTTCGCATTTCGAACCAGTCGTAGCAGCAGTTTTCAAGAATCATGCAGTTGAGCTGTTTCTGCTCGGCGAGATTTACCAGTTCCCAACATTCTTCCAGGTTCATAGCCGATGGCACCTCGTCAGCCACATTCTTGCCGTTTTCGAGAGCGCACTTTGCTACAATGGCGTGGTGGTCCCAGTCGGTAGCGATGTACACGAGGTCGATATCGTTGCGTCTGCATAAGTCCTCGTATCCCTTTTCGCCCGAATATACAGCAGCTGGAGGCAGTCCGTGTTTGCGTAGTGTTGCGTTCTGTCGCTCGGCACGGTCGTGCTCATAGTCGCATAGTGCTACAATCTCTACGCCAGGGATGAGTGCGAAGTCAGCCACAGCACTTGGTCCGCGCATACCCAGACCGACGAAGCCCACACGTACAGTCTTCATCTTCGGCAGAGCTAACTGTAGCACGTCCTTCTGTCCGGCAGGTCGTTCGGGCGACTCAATCACGATTTTACCCTTATTCCACTGCCATTTGGTTGACGGCGAGAGCGACTGAGCGGCGGTTTGCATAGTGCCAAGCGACATGATTGCGGCGAAAACCATACTGAGTATGGTGGTGTGTTTGTTTAGCGTCATATTATGATATAGGTTTTAGTTGTTTTTATGCAAAGAAAGTGCAAATCGAGTGCAATCAAGTTTGCTTGAATTGCCGAGATGCAGCCTTTCTTATGCAAAGATATGAAAATCTTTTAAACCTTCAAAGTATAACTTCTTTTATTTTAAGTCTGACGTACAATAGTGTTGTTGTCGGTTTTGGGCGGTCTGCATCGACCGACGCGGATGTCTGCATCGACCGACGCGGATGTCTGCATCGACCGGCGCGGATGTCTGCATCGACCGACGCTGATGTCTGCATCGACCGGCGCGGATGTGGATATAAATGAAGAAATGCGGTATAAGTGAGCATATTAACGCCCATTTATTTGCTTTTTTGAAAATATTGCAGTACTTTTGCACATTGTTAGAGGGTGTGTGCAAATGCAACTCTCGTCCATTAAAGAGTGCTGCAACGCTCTGCTTATTCGTTTAAAATAAACAGGAAAGGGGTAATCTCAATATGTCAATATCCAAGACACGTCAGAAACTCATAGATATTGCGCGACAGCTGTTTGCAAAGAACGGCGTAGCGAACACCACGATGAACGACATCGCCGTGGCATCGGGCAAAGGTCGTCGCACGTTGTACACCTATTTCAATAGCAAGGAGGAGGTGTATTCGGCTGTGATAGAGTCGGAATTGGAGCGCTTGAGCGACAAACTCGACGAGGTGGCTGCTATGAAGATGCGTCCGTTGGACAAGGTTATAGAGCTTATCTACACCCATCTGATCATGATTAGAGAGACGGTAGTGCGCAATGGCAATCTGCGTGCCGAGTTCTTCCGCAATATTTGGATGGTGGAGAAGGTGCGCAAAAAGTTTGACGACTATGAGATAGATCTCTTTCGTAAGGTTTATCAGGAGGGCAAGGCGGACGGCGAGTTTGATATCGACGACGTAAACCTCGTAGCTGATATCACCCACTATTGTATAAAGGGTCTTGAGGTGCCGTTCATCTACGGACGCATCGGTCACGGACTCACCGAGGAAGCCAGCAAGCCGCTCGTGGCAAAGGTGGTGTATGGTGCGCTCGGAAAGAAATTGAACAATTAGAAACGTTTATATATTTAATAATTTAAGAAATGGGATTATTAACAGGTAAGACTGCCCTCGTCACGGGAGCAGCCCGCGGCATCGGAAAGGCTGTCGCTATGAAGTTCGCCTCTGAAGGCGCAAACATCGCATTCACCGACCTCGTGCTCAACGACGACATGGCTGCCGGACTTGAGGCTACACGTAAGGAGATTGAGGCTTTGGGCGTTACTTGTCGTGCATACGCAGGCAATGCTGCCGATTTTGAGGAGACAGAGAAAGTTGTAAAGCAGATACATGCCGACTTCGGTTCTATCGACGTGTTGGTGAACAACGCTGGTATCACAAAGGACGGATTGATGCTCCGTATGTCTGAGGCTCAGTGGGACGCAGTGCTCAACGTAAACCTCAAGTCAGCGTTCAACTTCATCCACGCTTGTGCGCCGATCATGCTTCGTCAGCGTAGCGGTTCAATCATCAATATGTCGTCAGTAGTAGGCGTTCATGGCAATGCTGGCCAGTGCAACTACTCGGCTTCTAAGGCAGGTATGATTGGCTTGGCAAAGTCAATCGCTCAGGAGCTTGGTCCGAAGGGCGTGCGTGCTAACGCTATCGCTCCTGGTTTCATCGAGACACCTATGACAGCACAGCTTCCAGAGGACGTACGCAAGGACTGGATGAAGAAGATTCCATTGCGTCGCGGAGGTCAGACAGAAGACATCGCAAACGTATGCGTATTCCTCGCTTCTGATATGTCTTCATACGTAAGCGGACAGGTTATTCAGGTAGATGGTGGCATGAACATGTAATTCTGTCTACAAGCAGATTTTTTACGATAATGAGGGTGTTTCAAAACTGAAATTATCGGGAGCCCCAACTTCCATAACTTCTATTTTGATACACCCTCTTTGTGTTTTTATTAACTGGCAAACAATGAAAGTAGTCTACGAAGACAACCACATAATCATAGTCAACAAGTGTAGCGGCGAAATCGTTCAAGGCGACAAAACCGGCGATAAACCGCTCTCAGACATCGTGAAGGAGTATATCAAAGAGAAGTACAACAAACCTGGCAACGTGTTCCTCGGTGTTGTGCATCGTCTTGACCGCCCCGTGAGCGGACTTGTTGTCTTCGCCAAGACCTCTAAAGCACTCTCGCGACTGAACGATATGTTCCGCACGGGCGATGTCCACAAAACGTATTGGGCTATAACGAAGCGCAGTGATATTGCCCCAGAGGGAACGCTAACCGACTGGCTCACACGCAACGAACGCCAAAACAAAAGCTACGCCCACCCCAAGGAGGTACCAGGTGCGAAGAAGGCTGTTCTGAAGTATAAGGTGCACTCCGTGTCGGACAACTATATGCTGCTTGAGATTACACTACTCACGGGTAGACATCACCAGATACGCTGCCAACTGGCGCACATGGGATGCCCAATAAAGGGCGACCTGAAGTATGGCGCACCACGCAGCAACCCCGACGGAAGCATCTCGCTCCACTCACGTCGTGTAGAGTTTGTACACCCCGTATCGAAAGAGCCAATTTGCGTTGAGGCAGAGGTGCCGGCAGACAGACTTTGGCAACTTTTAAAAATAAAAAAGTAAAAGAGTAAAAAAGTAAAAGAGCCCCTCCCAACCCTCCCCGTCGTGGAGGGCTTAGAAGGCATAAAGAGGCTTAGTTCGGCTTAAGCGCCACCTTCCAAGAGGCTTAGTTCGGCTTAAGCGCCACCCTCCAAGAGGTCTGGTTCGGCTTAAACGCCTTAAGAAGGCTTACCCTTTTCCCCTTCCTAAAAGTCTGCTTAATCAGAAGACTGCGTAGGTATGGCAAGATGCCATACCCTCCTAAATACCCCGAACATAACGAACTGCAAATAAAATTATACGAAGATGAAGCCTATATATAAACGAAGTTTAAAGGTTGCGGCAGCCGTTCTTGCCACGCCGATAGTGCTCCTCGTGCTGTTGGCTGTGCTGCTCTACATACCGCCCGTGCAAAACTGGGTGGTAAAGAAGGCTGCTGCTTATGCTTCGGAGTCTACCGGCATGAGTGTGTCGGTGGAGCGTGTGCGCCTTAGCTTCCCACTCGATTTGAGCATACAAGGACTTCTTGCTACTCAGCCTAACGACTCGCTGCATAATAATATTGATACAATCGCTGCTGCCGACGAACTGATTGTAGGTGTGAAACTCATGCCGCTATTTGCAGGCAATGTGGAAGTTACCGACTTAGATTTCCGCCGCGTGAATATCAATACAGCGCAATTCGTGCCTGCTGCACGAGTGAAAGGTGGAGTAGGGCGTTTAAAGGTAGAACCGAGTAAGGTGGCACTTACTAAGGAGACCGTAGACCTCGGACCGGTGCTTCTTACCGACGCCAACCTCGATATTGCGCTCAGCGACACTGTACCAGAAGATACAACCAAAACCGAAAACAACTGGCAGATAGCCTTCACCCACTTGTCGGTGAAGCGTTCAGCCGTCAAGATACACATGCCCGGCGACACCCTTGCTATCGGTGTCGGACTCGCTGATGTCAGTGCTGCAAATGGCGACATCAATCTTGGTACGGGCGTTTACAAGGTCGGCACGTTCGATTGGCGTGACGGCTTTGTGACATACGACAACAACTTTGCCCAACGACAGAAAGGGCTTGATGTCAACCACATCGAGCTTAAAGGTGTGTCGTTGCGCATCGACTCGTTGCGTTTTGCACAAGAAGGTACTCAGCTTCAGCTTGCACTCAACCGCTGCGCCTTTCGTGAGCAGAGCGGCATAAGTGTGACCAGTGCTAAGGGACATGTGAGCCTTGACACGGCACACATCTCGCTGCCCGACTTCCGCCTTACCACGCCCGTGTCGTGGCTTAAAGCGAGTGCCGATATGGACTTCTCTACTTTTGCCGACACCAACCCTGGTGTGATGCGTCTGTATCTTGATGCTTCCGTAGGTAAGTCGGACATACTGCAAGTGCTCGGTATGATGCCTCTGCAGTTTATCCTGCGTCTGCCAGAGCAACCGCTCTCCCTTCATGCCGACATCAATGGCAATATGCAGAACCTCAACATTCGTGAGGTGTCTGCCAAACTGCCAACGGCGTTCAACATAAAAGCCGAAGGCAAGGCTGGCAATCTAACCGACGTAGACCATCTTACAGCCAACATAAACCTCGACGCGCGTGCCGACAACATCAGCTTCCTGCTGCCTATGATGGGCTTGAATGCTAATTCGTCAGTGTGCATACCCAAAGGCATTACGTTCAAAGGCAATTGCCGAGCGAATGGACCGCAGTATGCTACGGATTTCGTTGCTACTCAAGGTGGTGGTTCGCTACGCGGTAGGGGCGCGTTCAATATGCGTTCGTTGGCTTATCGTGCCAATATGGAAGCACACGCATTGCCACTTCAGAACTTCCTGCCGGGTATGGGGTTGCATCCGTTCAGCGGTGAGCTCGTGGCTGATGGTGCAGGCTTCGATTTTCTTTCGTCAAAGACACATCTCGATGCGCGTGTGAAGGTGAACAATTTCAAATACACCGACTATGACCTCTCGAACATAAACCTGAAGGCAGAGGTGCACAACGGTGTGGGAAGGGCACTGCTCGATAGTCGCACACCGCTGCTCAATGGCATTATCGACCTACGTACGCTCCTCGACAATCGTCGCATAGATGCCAACGTAATATGCAATCTGCTCTACGCCGACTTCTACAAACTCGGTCTCACCGAGCGACCACTCAAAACGTCGATGACAGCACATTTGGACGTGAAGTCGGATTTGGAGGCGACGCACAGTATGCAGGGCGTTGTCGGCAATATCGTGCTGCGCGACTCGGCTGCTACATATCGACCTGAGAACATTCTGATAGACATCTTCACACGCAGCGACTCAACACATGCCAATGTGGCGTGTGGCGACTTTGCGTTGCGTGTTGACGGTGCAGGCTCGGTGGAGCACATCCTCGACAATCTCAACGACGTGGGTGTTGAGGCTGAGAAGCAGCGCACGGAACGCTACATCGACCAGTTGCGTCTGCGCGAACGCCTGCCCGACCTTTCTGTCTACTTCAATGCCGGCAAGGAGAACATCCTCTCGCGCACTGCTCGACGTTTCGGCTATGAGTTCCGCGATGCTTATATTAATATGAACACGTCGCCCGTGCAGGGTATCAATGGTAAGGTGCGCATCGACTCGCTCGTGACTGCAGGCATGCAACTCGATACAATACGCGTCAATATCAGTTCCGACTCGACGAAGACGCTCTTCGATGGACAGATACGCAACAACCGCTATAACAAGCAATACGTGTTCAACGCCCTTTTCCGTGGCGCGTTCTATCAACAGTCGCTCTTCTTCGGCACACGTATCTACGACGATCGCAACCGTCTTGGTGTGGCTCTTGGTGTGAAAGCAGACATGGAGCAGAACGGTATACGAGTGTCGCTCGGCGGTATCGACCCCGTGTTTGGCTACAAGAAGTTTAAGGTGAACAAGGGCAACTACGTGTTCTTTGCCGATGACGACCGCATTTCGGCTGATATGAGGTTGCTGGCTGATGACGGTATGGGTGTGAAGGTGTTTAGCAACGATAGCACCGAAGCCTTGCAAGACCTCACTATCGGACTCACTCGCTTCGACCTTGCTAAAGTGCTATCCGTTATACCGTATGCACCGAACGTGTCGGGTGTGATGAATGGCGACTTCCACTACATCAATAGCGAAAGCGATATGTCGGTGTCATCATCTGTGCATGTTGACAATTTGTCTTACGATGGTTGTAAGATTGGTAATGTGGCGAGCGAGTTTATCTATATGCCACGCGACGAAGGTAATGAGCATTGTGTTGACGGCACGCTATCGATAGACGACCAGGAGGTGTGCACGCTAAGCGGTACGTACATCACAAGTGGTTTCGGACATCTTAATGCCGACATTGAGTTGCAGCGCACACCACTGTTGATGCTCAACGGCTTCATCCCCGACCGCCTGCTCAATTTTGGTGGATATGCCGTCGGACGTGTAAAAGTGAACGGACAACTCGACCGCCTCGACGTAGACGGTGAACTTATGTTCGAGTCGGCGTATATAGCGAGCGAGCCTTACGGCGTGAAGATGCGCTTGTGCGAAGACCCAGTGACGATAACCGATAGCAAGATGAAGTTTGAGAACTTCCAACTCTTCGCACGCAATGGTAATCCACTGACGCTCTACGGCAATGTCGACTTCAGCAATATGTCGAACATGACGATGTATATGCGTATGCGTGCAAACAACTACCTACTCATCGACTCGAAGGAGAAGGCACGCTCAGAAGCCTTCGGCAAGGCGTATGTCAACTTCCTCGGTCTTGCCGATGGTCCGCTTGATGCCTTGCGCTTCCGTGGTCGTCTTGACGTGCTCGGTTCGTCGGACATCACATACATACTGCGCGACTCTCCTCTCACCACCGACAACCAGCTCGACGGACTTGTGAAGTTTGTCAACTTCAAAAATCCTGATGACGTGAAGGTGGAGCGTCCACCGCTGAGCGGCTTGACGATGGACCTCACGGTTAGCATCGACGAGGGTGCACACGTGCTCTGCGCCCTGAACGCTACAAAGTCGAACTATGTGGACATTGTAGGCGGAGGCGAGTTGCGCATGAAATACACCGAAGTGGACGGACTCGGACTCTACGGTCGCTACACGATAGGACAGGGTGAGATGAAGTATTCGTTGCCCGTTATCCCGCTGAAGACTTTCACGATAAAGGATGGTAGCTACGTTGAGTTTATGGGCGATGCCATGAATCCGCGTCTGAACATCACGGCGACGGAGGAGAACAAAACTACCGTCACCAATGAGGCTGGTGTCGGTCGTAGCGTGACGTTCGAGTGTGGCGTAGAGATAACGAAGACACTCAACGATATGGGCTTACAGTTCACCATCGATGCCCCCGACGACCAGGAGACACACAACGAGCTGATGACGCAGTCGGTAGAGAACCGTGGCAAGCTCGCTGTGACGATGCTCACCACCGGTATGTATCTCTCCGACAACAGTATGGGCTCGTTCAACATGAACAGTGCGCTCAGCTCGTTCCTCAGCTCTCAGATCAGTGCCATCTCGGGCAGCGCACTGCGTACGCTCGACCTCTCATTCGGCATGGACAACACGCAGCTTGGCTCTGGTGCGGTGCACACCGACTACTCGTTCAAGTTCTCGAAGCGCTTCCTCAACAACCGTCTGCGCATCGTGATTGGTGGAAAGGTGTCGAGTGGTGCCGAGATAGAGAATCAGAACGACACGTTCTTCGACAATGTGGCATTAGAGTATCGTCTCTCGCCAAAGTCGAATAAGTATCTGAAACTTTTCTATGACCGTGCTACGTACGATTGGCTTGAGGGTTACGTCGGTCAGTTCGGTGGCGGTTTCATCTGGCGTCGCAAGTTGCAGAGCCTGAAGGATATATTCCGCCTCAAGCGCATTGACAGTAACGACTATATGATGCTGCAAAACGGCAATAAAACCTCGTTGCAGCAGAAGAAGGATACAACGGCTGTGCAGAATACTGACACTACCGGTGTTAAAAAGTAAAGATATATGAAGAATACGTTATATATAATAATATGTGTAATGGTGCTTGTCGGTTGCTCGTCGACAAGTTCTGTACCCGAGGATGACAAGCTGTTCACGGGCTTACGCAAGACCGAATACGAGAACTATGTGGCTTGCGACCACTTCTACTCTACACAGGAGGAAGTGGAGGCGGCACTCGCCACTACCCCTAACGGTGCACTCTTCGATAGTCCGTACCACCGTATGCCTCCTTACCGTTTGTGGATATACAATGCGTTTCAGCATTCGCGCGGCGGTTTGGGCAAGTGGATACGTACAACGTTCGGCAAGCCACCGGTGCTGCTTAGTGCAGTGAACCCTGCGCTTCACTCGCAAGTGGTGAAGGAACTGCTGCGGGCGCGTGGCTATTTCAGTGGATACGTCAACTACGACGTGCTGACATCCGACAGCTCGCGAACGGCAAAGGTGAAGTACAACGTCAACTTCGGCGACCTCTACACTATCGACACGCTCACGTACACCAACTTCCCCGAAGAAGCGCAAAAGATAATTGAGGAGAATGCTTCAAAATCGCTCGTAAAGAAAGACGCACCGTTCGATGTGACGGTGCTCGAAGCCGAGCGCACTCGTATCTCTACGCTCCTGCGCAACAAGGGCTTCTTCTATTATCAGCCGAGCTATGCTACATACCTCGCCGACACCATTGCCGAACCTGGCGAGGTGAGCGTGCGTCTGCATTACGCCGACAGCCTTCCTGACGAAGTGGGACGCAAGTGGTACATCGGTCACGTCAATCTCGAGATGCGCAAGCAGTCGGCGTTGGAGCAACTGCGCGACACCACTCACCGTCGCAACTATACCATCGTCTATAATGGCAAGCGCGAACCGATGCGTCGTAGCGTGATTACGCGCGATATGCGAATACGCCCTGGCAGAATGTACAGCTACGATGCTTATCAGCAAACAATCAATACGCTCACCGCGAAGGGCCTCTTCTCGCGTGTAGACCTCTCGTTCGCTCCGCGCGACACCTCCAAGACGTGTGACACGCTTGATATCACGCTCAACTGCGTGTTTGACAAGCCCTACGATGTCTATCTCGAAGGCAATCTCGTAGGTAAGACAACCGGACGTGTGGGCCCTGGGCTGAACCTTGGTTTCGTTAAGCGCAACGCCTTCCGTGGTGGCGAGAAGCTTACCGTCAACCTCAAAGGCTCCTACGAGTGGCAGACAGGACACCAAGCCGACGGATCAAGTTCGAAGTTCAACTCATACGAATATGGTGCAGACGTGTCGGTGGAGATGCCTCGACTGATGTTTTTGAATAGTCTCACGCGTCGTTTGCGCCGTTTGCGCCGTGCAAAGGGAAAGCACGTCTACATACGCTATGCCCCACCGACAACGCTTATAAAGGGTTCGTTCGATGTGCTTAACCGTTCGGGATTCTTCCAGCGCCATATCGTCTCGGGCGAACTGACGTACAAGACCCACTCACGAGTGCTTGTGCATCATCAGTTCTCGCCACTCATCATTCAGTACGAATACATGAAGCACATGACACCTGCTTTCACCGAACTGGTGAACAAGAGTCCGTATCTGCTTGTGGCGATGAGCGACCAGTTTGTGCCTAAGATGCGCTACTCGTTCTCGTACCAGTCGCCAGCCCGACTTCATAACCCGATCTACTGGCAGGTGACGCTGAGCGAGGCTGCCAACCTTCTTTCGCTTGGTTATATGGCGTTCGGCGCGAAGTGGACTGATAAGGAGAAAACAATGTTCAAGAACCCGTATGCGCAGTTCCTGAAGGTGGAGACCGACTATAGCAAGACGTGGCAGCTGACCGAACATAGTAAGCTCGTCGGACACGTCAATATGGGCGTGGTATGGGCATACGGCAACGCTATCAGTGCGCCCTATAGCGAGCAGTTCTACGTAGGTGGTGCCAATAGCATCCGTGCGTTCAACGTGCGCAGCATCGGTCCGGGTCGCTATCACGCCAAGACATCCTACCTCTCGTATCTCGACCAGACTGGCGACATGAAGCTGCAAGCCAACCTCGAGTATCGTCCGCGTCTCTTCGGCAACCTCTATGGTGCGCTGTTCCTCGATGCAGGCAACGTGTGGACACTACGCAGCGACAGCGACCGTCCAGGTGCTGTGTTCAAACCGAAGAATATACTTAAGGAGATGGCACTCGGCACGGGCGTCGGCATCCGCTACGACCTCGACTTCTTCGTGCTGCGTCTCGATTGGGGCATAGGTCTACACCTGCCATATAAGAACGGCTTTTACAATTTCGACCGTTTTAAGGACAGCCAGAGCCTTCATTTCGCAATCGGCTATCCGTTCTAAACGCAATAAAGGGCAGACTCCACAAAGAGCCTGCCCTTTATTGCGTATTAATTATTAATTGAGAGTCCTTATTCCGCCGAGAAGTCGGCTACCATTTTTCTGTACATGCTATACGCTCTTGAGCGCGAGATATATCCCGTTAGATGTCCTGATACGTTCACCACGGGCATGTAGCGCGTGCCCTTGAGGTCGAACTTGCGCATCACCTCCTCCATTGAGTCGCTCTCGCCAACCTGCGCAGCGATGGGGAGCATCAACTGTTGTACGGTGAGCTTGTTGTAGAGTTCTGCGCGGAACATGATGTGTCGTATCTTCGTGATGTCAATCTCGCCAAGCACCGAACCTGCGTTGTCGAGCACCGGTATGAACGACGTGTGGCTCTTCGATATAGCGTTCACCAGTTTGCCTAATGGCATATCGGGTGTTACGGCTGTGAAGTCGCGTTCTATCACGCTGTCCATCGTCATCAGCGTCAGTACAGAGCGGTCGGTGTGGTGAGTGACCAACTTACCCTCGCGTGCCAGACGCATGGCGTAGATGCTGTGAGGCTCGAAGATGCTGATAGTCATCACCGACACGATGCTCACAATCATCAGTGGCATGAACATGTCGTAGCCGTTCGTAATCTCGGCGATGAGGAAGATACCCGTAAGTGGGGCGTGCATCACGCCAGCCATCACGCCAGCCATGCCGAGCAGCGTGTAGTTCTTCTCAGGTATATATATGCCCACCTGATACATGTTCCACAGACGTGAGAAGAGGAACCCCGTGAAAGCTCCCACGAAGAGCGACGGTGCGAACGTACCACCGCAACCGCCACCGCCGTTTGTGGCTGCCGTGGCGAATGTCTTTGTCAGTATGACCAGCGCAATGAACAGTATGAGCCACTTGCCGTTGCCCGAGAACATAGAGTTGTGCAGCAGTTCGTTCCAGTCGGCTTCGCTCGTGCCGTTCAGCAGTACGTTGATAGCCGAGTATCCCTCGCCGTAGAGCACGGGGAAGACGAAGATGAGCGAGCTGAGCAGTACACCGCCCAACGCCAACTTAGCCCAGCGATGTTGCTTCAACTTGCCGAACATGCCCTCGCACACCGACATCGAGCGTATGAAGTAGATGCTCACCAGTCCGCAGGCGATACCGAGTATGATGCACGCCGGCACACGCTCCACGCCCCACATGCTGTCCAGATGAAAACTGAACAACGACGCGCTTCCCATGAATATATACGTGAAGCACGTTGCCGTGACCGCAGCCGTGAGTATAGGCAGCAGCGATGCCATGCTCAAGTCTACCATCAGCACCTCAAGCGTGAACACCAGTCCGGCTATCGGAGCCTTGAAGATGCCGGCGATGGCAGCGGCAGCACCGCAGCCCACCAACAGAATCAGCTTCTTCTTGTCCATACCGAACAGTCTGCCGAGGTTCGAGCCTATGGCAGAACCAGTCAGCACAATCGGAGCCTCGGCACCCACCGATCCGCCGAAGCCGATGGTGATAGCCGATGCCACCACCGATGTCCAGCAGTTGTGCGCCTTCAGTCGCGACTGCTTCGAGGATATGGCGTAGAGTATTCGCGTGATACCATGCGATATGTTGTCCTTCACCACATAGCGTACGAAGAGCGACGTTAGGAAGATGCCCACAACAGGGAACATCAGGTAGAGCCAGTTGAACGTGTCGGCATGAAACCTCGATGTCAGCAGATGCTGTATGATGTGAATTATCGAGTGGAGCACGTAGGCAGCCACCGACGCAAAGAATCCGATGCAGAGGGCGAGGATGATAGTCGCCTGACGATCGGAAAGATGCTTCGTGCGCCAAGCGTACAGCCTTTCTTCTAATGTTGCGCCTTTCTTGTCAATCGCAGTCTCTTCCATTTACTTGCGTATGATGGTTACCCGTCCGTCCTTAGTCAGTTTGATGATGCTGCTCGGAGTGTGCGGCTGGTGCTCCTGGCGGCGAGTCCAGCACACATAGTCCACAGCTTCCAGTATCTCCGGTGCGATGTCGCGGTAGTTCTGAGCCGTCGGCTCACCGCTTATGTTCGCACTCGTGCTCACGATAGCCTTCTGGAAGCGATAGCAAAGCTCCTTCGAGAACGGCTCGTTCGTCACGCGCAGAGCGATGCTGCCATCCTCCGCGATGAGGTTCGGGGCGAGGTTCACAGCCCCGTCCAGCACCACCGTTGTCGGCTTCTCCGCGAGCTCCATCAAGTCCCACGCCACTGGTGGCACGTCGCGCACATAGCGCTGCACGCGGTCTACCGAGTCGGCGAGACAGATAAGAGCCTTCGAATCGTCGCGCTGCTTTATCCTGTACACCTTAGCCACTGCCTCCGCGTTCGTCGCGTCGCAACCGATACCCCATACCGTGTCCGTAGGGTAGAGTATAACGCCGCCCTTACGCATCACGTTCACGGCATTCTGAATGTCTTCTTTCTGTGTCATTGTTATTTCTTATTTTGTTTTTACCTTTCTACTCTTTTACTCTTTTACTTTTTTACTCTTTTACTCTTTTACTTTTACAAAGTTACTGCTTTTTCCTGTTATGCCGTAAGTTTAAAGACAATTTTCTTGCTCTTTATTATAAGCATAGCCGATATTTGCCGAAAAAACCGTAACTTTGTAAAAGTAAAAAAGTAAAAGAGTAAAAAGTAAAAGTAGGAGGTATGGGCATCTTGCCCATACCACGCTGCCACAAAGCTTTTAAGAGTAAAAGAGTAAAAAAGTAAAAGAGTAAAAAGCCCCTCCCAACCCTCCCCGTCGTGGAGGGCTTAGGAAGGCCCAAGAAGGCTTAGTTCGGCTTAACCGCCGCCTTAGACAGGCTTAGTTCGGCTTAAAATAAACAAAACCAAAAAACAATGGAAAAGAAAAACCTCCGCATAGTGTTCATGGGAACACCCGAGTTTGCCGTTGGCTCGCTCCAGCGACTTGTAGAGAACGGTTATAACGTAGTGGCTGTCGTGACGCAGCCCGACAAACCCGTCGGTCGCCACGCTTCCGTGCTGCGCCCTTCACCCGTCAAGGAGTACGCCCTTGCCCACGGTCTGCCCGTGCTGCAGCCCGTGAAGATGAAGGACGAGCACTTCCTCGAGCAGCTGCGCAGCTACAATGCCGACCTCCAGGTCGTTGTCGCGTTCCGCATGCTCCCCGAAGTAGTGTGGGCAATGCCACGCTTCGGCACATTCAACGTCCATGCAGCCCTGCTCCCCGACTATCGTGGCGCAGCCCCAATCAACTGGGCAGTCATCAACGGCGAGACCCTCACCGGTGTCACCACCTTCTTCCTCGACCACGACATCGACACCGGTCGCATCATCGCCCAGCGCCAGTTCCCCATACCCGACGATGCCGACGTAGAGTACGTCTACGACGGACTCATGCAGCTCGGCGCCCAGCTTTGCACCGACACCGTCGACCTCGTCCTCTCTACCGACGGCAACGCCCCCTCCCAACCGCAGCAGGAGAGCGACGCCCACCACGCCGCCCCGAAGATATTCAAGGAAACCTGCGCCATCGACTTCACACTCCCTGCAAAGCGCATCTACGACTTCGTGCGCGGACTCTCGCCCGCCCCCGGCGCATGGTGCCTGCTCACCCCGCGCGATGCTAACGCTCCCGCCCAAGTGCTTAAGATCTATAAGACTGCAAAGACCCACGAGTCTGTAGCAGGGGGTGCACTTGTCTCAAGTGCACCAGACTATAAAGCAGCAAACACCCACGAGTCTGTAGCAGGGGGTGCACTTGTCTCAAGTGCACCAGACTATAACGCAGCAAATACCCACGACCAACCAACCAGTGTAGAAGTAGGAACACTCAAAGCCGAAAACCGTCGCCTCTTCGTTGCCACCGTCGACGAGTGGCTCGAAATTCTGGAGCTGCAGCCTGCCGGCAAGAAGCGCATGGCAGCCCGCGACTACCTCAACGGCTTCCAGCACCCCGAGGACTTCCTGCTGAAGTAACAACCCCTTCCGTTCCGGAAAAGATTTTCTCACCCCACACGACACAGCCTGTTGATATCCTCGTCGAACGTCTCGCGGTTAACAGCCCGAGTGCGCATCGCCGACCTGTAGTTGTATATCGTCTGCGTCGAGTAGAACAGCAGCGTAGCTATCTCCTGACTCTCCCTCACGCCCAAGCGCATCAGCGCATAGATGCGCGCCTCCGTCGTCAGAGTGTTAGGAGACGGCTGCGCAATCCTTCCTTCCGGAAGCAGCAGACTGTTCAGTTCGTCAACGAAACTGGGGTACAGCTCCGTGAAGGCGCGGTCGAAACGTGTGTAGAACGCTGTCGCCTCCTCCTCCGCAAGCTTATAACTGTTGATAGTTTTTAGAAGGTCAGCCGTTTGGTTGGCCTTTATTTTTCTGCTCACCAGCTTACGGTACTCCATCAGTTTGCGTATGTACACCGCACTGATGTCCATGAACAGACGCATGTAGGTTTCGCGGCGATGGTTCGTCGCTATGAGGCGTTCGTTCAGTTCCTTCAACTGCCGGTTCTGCGTCTTCACCTCTTTGCGGCTACCTGCCAACCATTTGTTCTGCTTGTAGCCGAAGATAGCCATTGCCAGCAACATCAGCGACAGAAAACTAACCATCGCAAGCACACCTCTCACGATGCGCTCCTTATGCGCCAACGCCTCCTGATTGGCTGTGGCAATGATAGGCAGTATGCTCGAAATCTCGAGCATACGCAGTCGGTTGTTGTAGAATCGGGCATCCTCCATAGAGCAATAGATGTAGCGTGCCGCACGGTCGGCATACTTCTGGTCCTTCTCATACAGATATGTTGAGAACTCCTGCAGCGCAAGATTCTCCTTCAAAGGGCATGTTATGTCCGAGATAGCTGCTTCAATAATGTACTTTTCATATCGTTGCGTGTCGCCCAACTCGCGATAATAGCGTGCTATGCAGTAGGCTGCCGAGGCATGCACACGACTGTCTACCCGGCTGTTCAGCAGAGCCTCTGTGTAGAATTGCAGCACAGCCTTGCTCATGGGGTTGGTGAGGAAAGCAATTTCACCGCTAAGATAGGCATGCAGAGCCACATCCTTGCTGCTTGTGGCTTCCACCGTGAGCTTCAGATTCTCGAACTTCTTCTTATGGTAATAGTCCATGAACTCCGACTTTTTGCTGAACGCTTCCCAATAGTTGTACAGCCACGTGCGCGTATAATAATAGTATTGTTTTAGCTGCTTAGGCACACCTCTCTTCTTTATATCATCAAGCAGTTCCTCCGACTGACTGTAGAAACCACCCGTAGACAACACCGCCGCACGGTTTATCTTGTTGAGCGTCGTGTAGTAGGCGTTGTTCTCGCTCTCTGATAGGGCGAGACCGCGGTTCACATATACCATTGCCGAATCGTAATGGTATGTATAGTATTCTCGATAGATACTGTTCAGGAGTGCGAGTCGCTGCGGTATGTCTTCCACCGTTCGCAACTTTAGCTTCAGTTGGTCAATCTTCTTTTCCTTCTGCTCCGAGTACATTTCGCGCTTGTCGACATAACTGTCGAGAAGGCCCAGTAGGTCTTGCTCGCCAGAGATACCGGCTGTAGCCAACTTGGTTTGGGCTGTAGTCTGCAGCGGCAAAAAAATGAATAATAGGTATAAAAAGATGCGCATAATAGTGGGTTTTTAGTTTTAATGCTGCAAATTTAGCTAATATTATTAAGATAAAACCATTTACTTTGATAAAAAAGTCTAAATCTTTAAACGTTCTGATATATAATAAGTTATAAGTCTCTATGCCTTGATTTATATCTACTTTCATTTTACGCACACATACAATCAGCCGATATATCTTGTAACTTTGCAACCGTAAACATACACACAACGGATATGAACCTAAAACTTAAAACATTCTCATTCGCCCTCTTGGCTTCTGCCTCTACGGGCATGTATGCACAGACGCATACAGAAAACAATTCAACAAACGATTCGGATTCGCAGAAGAAGGAAGAGCGCAACGTGATGCTCAACGCTTCTGACGCTAACAAACCGCGCGAGATTCAGATTGGCTTGCCGAGCGAAGACGTAACAGTATACGAGAACGGATTGCCAGCCGTTTACTCGTCGTCCGTGCACAAGCTCTCTGCCCACTGGCGCAGCGACGCTTCGCTGAAAGGCACCGACCTTATGACTCCGTCGGAGAGTGCCATCAAGACCGGCAACATCGCTTATGCTGTCTCGGCGTTCAGCGAGTTGGGCGAGAAGAAGTTCAGTGGCAAACTCAATTATAAGGCTAACCACTTCGGTATGCAGAACTTCGACCTCAACCTCTCTGGTGGCATCGGGAACAACTGGCTCTACACCGCCGGAATGTATCAGAACTTCGATCCGGGCAGCTTCAAACTGCGCTTCACCGACTACGCTGACCGCACGCAGATATACCATTTGGGTCTTACGCGCATACTGAACGGCGGCAAAGGTCACATTTCTTTATTATATAAGTATTCGAATAGCAAGAACCCCGGCAACTTCGCCAATGCCGCCCCGTTCATCTACGCTGGCGACGGTAGCATAAAGCAGCTTGCAGGTTTCGACCCGGGTATGGATTCATACGTGCAGCGTAATGGTTCGTTCAGCTATCTGAACACCAAGACCGGCAAGATGGAGACCTGGAACATGACAGACGACAATGACAACCGTGCCAATGAGGTGGCTTTGGTGAGCAAGTACCAGTTTGACAACGGCTGGTTGTGGAAGTTGAACGCAAAGTATATGAACGCTCCGCGCGCCAACTGCGTAGACTACGGCGGCAGCACGATTTCTGAGGTTACCGAGTCTGACGGCTACCAGCTTTCTGACGGTTCAGCATACAGCGGACTCATCGAAGGTCGCCGTACTTGGCTGCACTTCGGCAAGGTGAGCAACGCCCTCCTTACAACCGAGATGAGCAAGCAGCTGAACAACCACAAACTGATGATTGGTTTGAACGAGTGGTACTACCACCTCAACTACTATTCGTCTTCGTTCCAGTGGGCAGGCACCGTTGAGGCTTATCCTCGTACGCTGAGCCAGATGTACGTCAATCCGCTCGACCCGACACAGACTGCACACCGCTCTGAAACCTTCGGCTACAACGAGTTGAGTCCTGAATATACTAAGGGTTCGGAGAACAAGCTCGCTCTCTATTTCACCGACGAATGGCGCGTCACTCCTAAGTTTAAGTTGTTCTACGGTGGACGTCTCGAATACTATCGTATGTCGGCAGACCAGATTTCTGCGTCACGCTTCCGTGGCTTCCACCTCGGCAACTTCAATACATATTCTACAGCCGCAGACGGATCTATCGTTGCCACAGAGCATAGCATTGCTCCTGCCAACGTTACGAAGAACAAGCTCAACTATGCTGCCACTTTGCAGATGACTTACAACGTAACAAACCAGTTCGGTCTTACTGCCGACGCCACCATCGCCACACGCTTCCCGCGCATCAGCGAGTATGCCGGCACCGGTCCTACCGAGGAGCAGTACAAGCGCGTGACCATTCCGTTGGTTCGCGGTGGTATCTTCTACAAGAACTCATGGCTCGACCTCTCGTCAATGGTAACATACATCTCAAAGTCGAACAATATCGACCAGCAGAACCTCACCAAGCCTGGTACCTCTGAAGGCAAGACCGTGTTGCTCATCTACAACATCCAGACATTGGGTTGGACAACATCTGCCGAAATCAACCCGTTCAAGAACTTCCACATGCACGCTCTCTTCACCTATCAGAAGCCAGTTTACAAGAACTATAATGCAAGTGTTACGTTCAGCGACGGTCAGACTATGAGCGTTAATGCCAACAACAAGATTGTAAAGGAGATTCCGCAGGTGCTCATTGAGCTTGACCCGAGATACGACATCACGAAGAACCTCAGTGCTTGGCTCAGCTTCCGCTACTTCGGCAAGACATACGCCAACCTTCAGGAGGCACTCTACTTCAACGGTCACTGGGAGACATTCGGTGGTGTCAACTGGAATGTGAACAAGAATCTGAGTCTCGGTGTCAGCGTCATTAATATCTTCAACGAGAAGGGTGCCAAGGGCACAATCAGCGGTTCGGAACTTATCACAAAGGATGAGGCTGGCAAGTATGCCGGCAAGTACATGAGCGGCAACTATCTCCGCCCGTTCACAGTAGAGTTCAACGCAAGCATTAAATTCTAATAAAAAACCATACGAAAATGAAGAAAACTATTATGCTAATCGCAGCAATGTGCATGACTTCTGCCATCACATTCGCTCAAGAAATCATCCGTGTGTCTACCGAAAAGACCGACCTCGTGATGAAAGTGTCGCCAAAAGGCCGACTCTATCAGGTCTATCTCGGCGACAAGTTGCAGAATCCTGCCGACTATGAGAACCTTAAGTGGGATGTTTATGCAGCTTCTGACGGTGCTGTGTGCCAGCGCGGTCATGAGGTGTACGCCACTTCGGGTGCTGAAGACTACTTCGAACCGGCTGTAGCCGTTACACATGCCGACGGCAACATGACTACATATTTATATTATAAGTCGTCGGAGCAGAAGGCTGTGAAGGGCGGCACTGAGACAGTCATCACACTTCAGGATAAAGTGTATCCGCTGACAGTGAAACTCCACTATGTGGCTTATCCGAAGGAGAATGTGATAAAGGCATGGAGCGAGATCTCTCACAAGGAGAAGTCTGCCATCACACTCTGGCGCTACAGTTCTACGATGCTCTACTTCAAATCTTCAAAGTATTATCTCACTAACTATCACAGCGACTGGGCTAAGGAAGGTCAGCCCGAGACAACCCAGTTGAGCACGGGCAAAAAGATTATCGACACAAAGCTCGGCACACGCGCTGCTATGCAGGCTGAGCCTTTCTTCGAACTGGGCTTCGACGAGCCTGCTAAGGAGAACGAGGGCAAGGTGATGCTCGGAACGATAGGCTGGCCCGGCAACTTCCATTTCACCTTTGAGGTGGACAACGTCGGCGCGCTGCGCGTCATTCCTGCCATCAATCCTTACGCTTCCGACTATAAACTGAAGGCTGGCGAGGTGTTCACCACTCCTGAGTTCATCTTCGCGATGAGCGACAACGGTATTGGCGAGGCTTCACGCAACTTGCACGACTGGGCTCGTCAGTATCAGGTGAACATGGGCATGGACGACCGTCTCACGCTCCTGAACAACTGGGAGAATACAGGCTTCGACTTCAACCAGCAGAGTCTTGCCGAACTGATGAAGGATGCCAAGGACCTTGGTGTGGATATGTTCCTGCTCGACGACGGATGGTTCGCCAATAAGTATCCGCGCAAGGACGATCACGCCGGACTGGGCGACTGGGAGGCTACAAAGAGCAAGTTGCCGGAGGGCATACCTGGCCTCGTTAGAGATGCAAAGAAAGCAGGTGTGAAGTTCGGTATATGGATTGAACCAGAGATGGTGAACCCGAAGAGCGAACTGTTTGAGAAGCATCCTGATTGGGTCATCTTGCAGCCGCAGCGCGACACATATTACTATCGCAACCAACTCGTGCTCGACATCTCTAATCCTAAAGTGCAGGATTATGTGTTCGGCATCGTCGACCGCATCATGACCGAGAACCCGGAAGTGGCTTACTTCAAGTGGGACTGCAACAGCGTGATAACCAATATCTATTCGCCGTATCACAAGCAGAATCAGGGCAACTTCTACATCGACCACGTTCGTGGCATCTACAATGTGCTCACACGCATTCATAACAAATATCCTAATCTGCCGATGATGCTCTGCTCTGGCGGTGGCGGACGCATGGATTACGAGATGCTCAAATACTTCACCGAGTTCTGGTGTTCTGACGACACCGACCCGTACGAGCGCATCTACATCCAGTGGAGTCTCTCGAAGTTCTTCCCTGCAAAGACAATGGGCTCGCACGTCACCAACTGGAACAAGAACACATCCGTAAAGTTCCGCACCGACGTATGCAGCTCATGCAAATTGGGCTTCGACATCGACCTCAAGTCGCTCTCTGCCGACGACTACAAGTTTGTGCAGCAGGCTGTAAAGAACTATAACAGCATGAAGCCGATGATTCTCGAAGGCGACCAGTATCGTCTTGTTTCGCCGTACGAAGGCAGCCACTGCGCCATCAACTACGTGAGCAAGGACAAGCAGCGTGCAGTGCTCTTCGCCTACGACCTGCATCCGCGCTACAAGGAACCGCAGCAGAACGTGAAGTTGCAGGGTCTTGATGCCACAAAGATGTACACCGTGAAGGAGACAAACCTCATGCCTGGCAAGCAGTCAGACTTGGAGTGCAACGGCAAGCAGTACAGCGGCGACTATCTGATGAAGATAGGTCTGAACGTCTTCACAGCGCAGGATGGCACAAGTCATGTGTTGGTGCTCGAGTAGAAAGACGATGTAGTAGTAATAATATAATCTAATAGATGTTTTAACGAAAAAGACCATGTCGGTATTCCGGCATGGCCTTTCTTTTTGTATGTAAGTCCTTATATAGACAAACCTCAATGTTCTTCGTTCAGAGTGCACCCAACCTAAAAGATGCCCCACTTCTTCTTGCGCTTCGGAGCCTCAGTCTCTTCAAAGCTGCTGTTGCGCTGAGCCAACACCTCCTCCCACGTGCTGCGGTCTCTCACCATCTGGTAGATAGTACCCCAGTCGGGCAGACCCCCTATGTTGCGGTCGTCGATGAAGAGGTCGGCCTTCAGCTTGCGCGAGAACGACTCGTGCTCCCTGCGCTCCTCCGGGTAGTCGCGGTTCACGGCGTAGAATTCCACACCGCGCTCCCTGCACCATTCCACTGCCTCCTCGAGCAATGCACCCTCCCTCACGCTCCACAATATCAGCTTGTGGCGGTCGCGTATCAGCATACGCAACGTCTCCGTGGCGAAAGGCAGCTCCCTGCCGATGGCAGGGTATTTGTGCTCCACGATAGTGCCGTCGAAGTCAACTGCTATAACCATTTTACTTCTTACGCTTTATAGAGTCATCGTTCTTGTTGCCGTAGTTGCTGTCGCTGTAGTTGCCGTAAGCACCATAAGAGGTATATGTGCTGCCATAGCTTCCGTAACTTCCATAGCCTCCATATTTGCTACCATAGCCACCGTACTTGCTTCCGTAACCGCTGTATCTGCCGTAGCGTCCGTACTTGCCATACTTGCCGTAGCCGTAGTAGTAGCCATACTTCTTCTTCGACATATCGATGCCGTTGATGACGATGCAAATCTGCGGCAACTTCTTCTGACTGCTCAGCGAGTAGATCAGCTCGAAGCTCGACTTCGGAGTGTAGTCGGCACGACACATATATACAGTAAGGTCGGCTATACGTGCAATCACCACCGTGTCGGTGACGAGACCCACAGGTGCCGTGTCCACGATGATGTAGTCGTACTCCTTACGCAGTATTGCGAACACCTTGTCGAGCGATTCGCGCGACACAAGTTCTGCAGGGTTTGGTGGGATAGGACCTGCAGGCATGATGTCGAGGTACTGGTTGATTCCCGAATTGGTGATGTTCTCCAGTATCTCCTCGCGTGTCGGATTTTCGTGCACGAGCAGGTTTGTTATGCCTATCTTCTCCTTGTTCAGTTCGAAGAGTGTGGTGAGTCGTGGCTTGCGGATGTCAAGACCCATGACCAGCACCTTCTTGCCCAGCAGCGCGAAGCTTACTGCAAGGTTGACTGCCGTGAACGTCTTGCCTTCGCCCGAGGTGGTAGAGGTGAACATGATGACCTTCTGGTCTTCCTTCAGCATAAACTGAATGTTCGAACGTATCGAGCGGAATACCTCCTCCATGACGTTGTTCTTGTTCTCATGCACCACGATGTCAGCCTTTGTCTTTACCGACTCGTTGGCAACGGCTACGTCGCCGATGATAGGCAACTCGGTGAGACGTGCCACGTCGTCGTGTCCTTCTATCTTGTAGCGGAAGAAGTTGATGAGGAACAGGATACAGCCAGGTATAGCAATGCCTAATACTAAGGCAATGAGCAGAACCATGTATGTCTTCGGACTAATCTTTCCTAAAGATACCGGGTTGTCGATGAGCTTACCCTTGTCGGCTGTCGCAGCAAGCGAGATAGAGTTCTCCTCGCGCTTCTGCAGAAGCATGAGGTACAGACCCGACTTCACTTCCTGCTGACGTCCAATCTGTGTGAGTACGCGCTCCTGCTCGGGCGTCGAGTAGATCATGCTCGAATAGCGGTTGTACTCTTGCAGTATGGAGTTGCGCTGTATCTTTGCGTTGCGCTGCACCTGAGCCATTGCGCGGCGAATACTTGCCGAGAGGTCGTCGAGCTGTGCGGTGAGCGGAGTGATTGTAGGGCTGTTCTCGTTGGCACTGCGCAGCAAGCGGTTGCGCTCCATCACAATCTTGTTGTAGTCGTTGATGAGCGTAGAGGCGGCTGCGTCGCTCAGACCCACGTTCGACGGCAGTGTCTGATACTTGTTGCTTGGGTCGTTGATGTACTCCTGCAGGCTGCGGAGCAGCTCTATCTGCATGTCCATATCGGCAAGCTTCTGTGTGTACGAGTCGGTGTTTGTGTAGCCTAAGGCTCCAGTCGCCTCCGGGCTTACAATCTTATACTGGCGCTTTGTTGCCTCCAAGCTACCCTCTGTTGCGCCCAGCTCGGTGTTTATCTTCTCCAGACGCGAGTTGATAAACAGCTCTGTACGCATGGCTATCTCGTTCTTGTCCTCATTAGCCTGTTTGTTGTAGCTGAATACGAGCTGTCTGAGGTAGTCGTTGGCACGTTGTGGTATCTCGTCGGTAAGGGTGAGACCTGCTATAGATGTGTTCTTCGACAACTGGCTGACATCGAGCGAACCGCTATACTTGCCTGCAACCATCTTCGGCGGATAGATGGTCACGAACTCCTTACGGTTGGCAGGCAGTTGGATACCGGAGTTGCTGGAGAGTGTTATTGCGCCAACACTTGTGTTGATAGTTGCCGGCAGACTCTCGAAGGTGCGGTCGATGGAGTACCACTTCGATGGTTTGTCCGGGTTCTCTGGTACATAGGTGTACGAACCCACAACACGCAGCTTGTCGCCCTCCTTGCCAATGGTGAGTTGGATAGGCATCTGCAATGTTGCGACGTGGGCAGTGTCAAGGTCTACGTTGATGGGTTGGTTCTTGTACAGAAGGTGGTCTTTGATGCGTCCTTCCAGTGTGTACACTGTGTAGAGTTTCAACTCGGTTACGGCTTCGCAAGCGAGTGTCGACGATTTCAGTATCTCCATCTCGTTATCGATGCCGGTAGAGTTGCTCATTATGCCGAGTGTTGACGAATTGGCGATATAGCTTCTGCTACCACGTCGTCCGTTGTCTTCATCTTCTTTGATGAGCAGTTTTGCGTACGATTGGTATATTGGTGTGGCGTAGCGCAACTTTATGGCGGCTGCGCTCAGACAGATGATAATCGAGAGTACGAACCATTGCCAATTCAGAACCAGTGCTGTGAAGATGGTTCTAAAGTTGAATGAAGAGCTCTCCTCGAGTTCTTGTTGTACGTTGTTTGTTCCTTGGTTGATGTTCTCTTCCATTTTCTTTTCTTTGCGTTGTGTATCTAAAGCGTGTTTGTTACGTTTGCTTATTTGTTTGAGCTTCGCTTAGTGTTAGGTGTTACTTGCCTTCAGCGAGTCGCAGCAGGTATTTGCCGTATTCGTTTTTCACCATCGGTTGTGCCACCTCTACGAGCTTTTCCTTGGTTATCCATCCCTTCTTGAATGCTATCTCTTCCAGACAAGCCACCTTCTGTCCCTGGCGTTTCTCAATCACCTCGATGAAGGTGCTTGCTTCCGACAGCGAGTCGTGTGTACCGGTGTCGAGCCATGCAAATCCGCGCTGCAGTGTCTGCACTTTCAGCTCGCCGCGTTTCAGGTATTCCTGGTTGACGGTGGTTATCTCAAGTTCGCCACGTGCGCTTGGCTTGATGTTCTTGGCTATCTCTACCACGCTGTTCGGGTAGAAGTAGAGTCCCACCACGGCGTAGTTGCTCTTCGGATGTTCTGGCTTCTCCTCGATGCTGAGGCAGTTGCCCTCTGCGTCAAATTCAGCCACACCGTAGCGTTCTGGGTCGTTCACGTAGTAGCCGAATACTGTCGACTTGCCGTCGCGTTCGACGTTCTGCACGCTTTCGCGCAGCAGTTTAGTGAAGCCCGCACCGTAGAATATGTTGTCGCCTAACACGAGACACGCGCTGTCGTCGCCGATAAACTTCTCGCCGATGATGAACGCCTGTGCCAAACCGCCAGGATAGGGTTGCTCTGCATATTCGAAGTGTACACCGAAGTCGCTACCGTCGCCAAGCAAACGCTTGAAGGCTGGTAGGTCGGTGGGGGTGGATATGATCAGGATCTCCTTTATATCAGCGAGCATGAGCACTGAGATAGGATAGTATATCATCGGTTTGTCGAAGATAGGTATGAGCTGCTTACTAATACCTTTGGTGATGGGGTAGAGGCGTGTGCCCGAACCGCCGGCTAAAACGATACCTTTCATATTTGTTAAATGCTTTAATTGTTCAACAATATTCTATTGATATAAATATAAAGTGCACAAAGTTAATAATAATAAGTCAGAAAATATGCTTTTATCTGCTGATTTTTGAAACCTTAATTCGTAAAATAAGAAAAAAGTCGGCATTACTTGGCGGTTATGTAATTTATTTGTAATTTTGCATAATATAGTTTAAGTTGGCATCGTGGATGTAAAACTGACGCGTGTGCTGATTTGATGTAATAAACAAATTAAATATTTTATGGGATTTTTTTCAAAACTATTCGGAAAGAAAGCTGATAACGATAAAGCGAATGGTATGGAAAACTACATGCAGCTTGTGCGTGTTTACTTCCAGGCCTCAATAGCTGCAAACGTAGGCATTGCTAACCTTGCAATGCTCCCCGACCTGCGTGTGTTCAAGTCGACGCTCCATGTTCCGACAGTGAATAACAAACTCGGTGTTGGTGAGAAGAGCGCATGTCGCAAGATGCTGCGCGACATATACGGCGTTGACGACAACTTCTTTAAGGAAGTGGATGCAAGTATCCGCAAGAACTGCCGCAAGCTGCAGGATGTGCAGGTGTATCTCATCCAGTTCCAGAACTTCACGCAGGACATTATGATGCTCATGGGCAACCTTATGAAGTTCAAGCTCCGCCTGCCCTCGTTCTTTAAGAACGCCATCTACAAGATGACCGAGAAAACCGTGGCTGACATCTTCACAAAGAACGACTATAGTGATGCTGCCGTGATGAAGGCAGTTGTGGCTATACGTCAGTACGACCAGCGTTTGGGCTTCTCGCAGAAGTGGATTACCGACTTTGTGTTCCAGGTGGTGATGCTTGCCAAGAAGGAGCCGAAGGCTGGCGCAGACGACGGACAGAAGAAGTAATGTGGCATGTTCTGGCGTAAAACACGTTTCGTCAGATTAAAAAACTCGTAATAGTTTTGCCATATTCGTAAAAATAATATAATTTTGTGGCGTAGTAAATATACGCCAATAGTCAAAACGCTGTATATGGAAGCTGAATCGAAAACTATCAACCAGTTTGCGACGCGTGTCAGGCAAATGATTCTGCAGTACCAGAGTGTAACGAAGCAGAACGAAGACTTGTGTCGTCAGGTGGCAGAGCAGCAAGAACGTATTGCGAAGCTCGAGGCTCAGCTGCAGCAACAGCGCAACGACTACGACAGTCTGAAATTGGCACGAATGGTTGAGATCACCGATGGTGACATGCAGTCGGCGCAGAAGCGTCTTGCAAAACTCATACGCGATGTTGATAAGTGCATAACGCTCGTCAACGAGAAACAAGAATAACCATATCTTGCGCTTTAAAAACAACTTCACGATGGCTGAACAATCAACAGAGAAACTACGCATAAGGCTCCACGTCTACGACACAGACATGCCGGTGAATATCCGTCCGCAAGACGAACCGCTCTACCGCGATGCCGCCAGTCTGATAACGAAGACTATGAACACCTATGCCGAGCGATATAAAGGTCCTAAGAACGACAAGGAAATCCTTTATATGGCACTCATCGAGATAGCGTTGCGTTACGAGATGGAGAAGTCGCGTAACAACACCGAGCCGTATGACGACATCATCAAAAAACTCACCTCGGAGATAGAAGAGGTGCTGGGATGTTGAGGTGTTGAGGGGTTGAGTTGTTGAGATGTTGAGGTGCCCACCATATATAATAAGGTGTGTAGCGTCGCGTCTTGAGATTGTATCTTTACCATCGCAAACTGCAAATAAACATTAACAAATAATAACTAACAAATAATAACTTAAAAAATGGAGATATTCATTACAGCCTTAGTGGCACTTATAGCAGGTGGCGTTGTAGGCTATTCTATTTTCCGTTACGTGATAAAAGGAAAATATAATGAAATGGTAGAAGCCGCCAATAAGGAGGCAGAAGTAGTGAAGGAGAAGAAACTCCTCGAAGTGAAGGAGAAGTTCCTCAACAAGAAGTCGGAGCTGGAGAAGGAAGTGCAGCAGCGCAACCAGAAGATACAGCAGAGCGAGAACCGCCTGAAGCAGCGCGAGATATCGCTCAACCAGCGTCAGGAAGAACTCGGACGTCGCAAGCAGGAGGTAGAGCAGTCTCAGCAGCGCATCGACAACGAGAAGAAACTCCTCGCCATCAAGCAGGACGAACTCGACAAAATGCAGACCAAGGAGCGCGAGAAGCTCGAAGAACTCTCTGGTCTTAGCGCAGAGGAGGCCAAGAACCGCCTCGTAGAGAGCCTTAAGGACGAGGCTCGCACCGATGCCGCATCGTACATCAACGAGATTATGGACGAGGCTAAGCTCAACGCCAACACACAGGCAAAGAAGATCGTCATCCAGACCATACAGCGCGTAGCAACCGAGACCGCTATCGAGAACTCCGTGTCGGTGTTCCACATCGACAATGACGAGGTGAAGGGTCGCATCATCGGTCGCGAGGGTCGCAACATCCGCGCTCTTGAGGCAGCTACAGGCGTAGAAATCGTGGTAGACGACACACCAGAGGCAATCGTCATCTCAGCGTTCGACCCCGTTCGTCGCGAGGTTTGTCGCCTTGCCCTCCACCAGCTCGTAGCCGACGGACGTATCCACCCGGCACGCATCGAGGAGGTAGTGGCAAAGGTGAAGAAGCAGCTCGACAACGAGATAATCGAGACAGGTAAGCGCACAGCCATCGACCTCGGCATCCACGGCTTGCATCCGGAGCTTATCCGCATCGTCGGCAAGATGAAGTATCGTTCGTCTTACGGTCAGAACCTCTTGCAGCACGCTCGCGAGACAGCCAACCTCTGTGCTGTTATGGCTGCCGAGCTCGGCTTGAACCCGAAGAAGGCAAAGCGCGCTGGCTTGCTCCACGATATCGGTAAGGTGCCAGACGAGGAGAGCGAGCTGCCGCACGCACTCTATGGCGCAAAGATAGCAGAGAAGTTTAAGGAGAAGCCCGATATCTGCAACGCTATCGGTGCCCACCACGACGAGATGGAGATGAACACACTGCTCGCTCCGATCGTACAGGTGTGCGACGCTATCTCGGGTGCACGTCCAGGTGCACGTCGCGAGATTGTAGAGGCTTACATCAAGCGTCTCAACGACCTTGAGGCAATCGCTATGTCTTACCCAGGCGTAACAAAGACATACGCCATCCAGGCTGGTCGCGAGCTCCGCGTAATCGTGGGTGCCGACAAGATGGACGACAAGGAGACAGAGAAACTCTCAGGCGAGATTGCCAACAAGATCCAGACCGAGATGACTTACCCGGGACAGGTGAAGATCACAGTCATCCGCGAGACACGTTCGGTAGCTTACGCTAAGTAATAAGGTGTAAATAAAACTTTAAAATCAAATACTCTAATGCTCAAAGCCATAGCCCAAAAGTAGGCAATACGCCCTTGGGGGCTATGGCTTTGTTCTTTTAAAATTGCTAATTATGGGAGAAGCTAAAACAACGGTGATGAAGTCGCGCACCAAGAGTAACATGAAGGACCTTGTTTTTATCATGCTCGGCATCCTTTCGTATTCTGTTGGTTACACAGCGTTCATCTTGCCCGAGAAAGTCGTTATGGGTGGTGCGTCTGGTATTGCAGCACTTGTTTTCTATGCAACCGAGATACCTACATGGATTTCGCTTGCCGTAATCAACTGTACGTTGCTGCTCATTGCCCTCAAGGCACTGAACCTACAGTTCATCATACGCACCTTAACCGGCGTGGGCATCCTGCTGTTCTTCGTCGGTGTGCTTCAGCCGTTCTTTGAGGCTCACCCAATCATTACGGCAGGCGAGGACAAGTTCATGCACGTGCTTATAGGTGGTGCGATGGGCGGTGCCGGCTTGGGTCTGGTCTTCTCGCATAATGGCTCTACTGGTGGCACCGACATCATCACCGTGCTGCTCAACAAGTACTTCAACATGAGCTTCGGACGCGCCATGCAGTTTGTCGACTGCACCATCATCTGCTCATCCTACCTGCTCTTCCGCAGCACCGAGACCATCGTCTACGGTGTAGCCTTCACGCTTGTAGCCACCATCGTCTGCGACTATGTCATCAATGGCTCACGCCAGACGGTGCAGTTCCTCATCATCTCGAAGAAGTATCAGGAGATTGCCGACGCTATCAACACCGACGTGCGTCGCGGTGTGACGCTCATCGAGGGTAAGGGCTGGTACAGCAAGAAAGATGTCGACCTGCTCATCGTCCTCACGCGTAAGTACGAGTCGCAGGAGGTATTCGCCGTAATCAAGGCAATCGACCCCGACGCTGTCGTTTCGCAGACGTTCTGCCAAGGTGTCTTCGGCGAGGGCTTCGACAAGATCAAGTAATGTTGAGATGTTGAGATGTTGAGGTGTTGAGATGTTGAGGTGTTGAGTTGTTCAGTTGTGAGTTTTGAAACTTATGTAGGAGGGTATGGCATCCTGCCATACCCACGCAGCCAGAAGATAGGTTTTGACTACGGCGGAATGCCGTAGCCTCCTACATTATACCTCAATACGCGAAAAAATCCTCCATATCTGCCAGTTATGTTGTAAGTCATTTATTCTCAGCAAAATAAAGGCTGGAAGATAACTTTAAAAACGAGTTATCTTCCAGCCTTTCTTCCATCCGAGACCTTCTATTTTCCATCCTCGAAAAAACTTTTTTCTGAAAAAACTTGACAACGCTTGCGCAATATTATATCTTTGCAAGCAATTTTAGAAACACTATAAACTAAAAAACAAAGTACAATGGAAAACACAAACATCAACGACGCTGCTATCAAGCGCAGCAACATCCCAAACAACTGGTCTTATTGCTTCAATTCCAACTGCAAACGCTGCAACGAGTGCATACACTTTCGCTCGTCCGTCGCACTCGACTCCTCACGCACGCAGGGTAATGCGATTTTTCCCACAGCCCTGCGAGCAGACGGTTCGTGCGACCACTTCAAACCAGTGCGCATGGTGCGCTTGGCATCAGGATTTAAGCAACTGTTTGAAGACGTGAAACTACGCGATGCCTCAAACTTGTGCCTACTGATGAGGAAATACTTCGGCGGAACAAGTATGTACTATCGCTATCATTATGGAAAGTCTAAACTCGTGCCCGAGCAGCAAGAGTGGATAAAGCAGCTCTTCGCACAGTACGATTACACGAACGTAGTATTTGATAACTCGACAGAAGAGGTCGACTTTCTGTAGTTTTTTTACCCTTTTCCCATTATTCTCGCTCTGCGATAACCATGTTGCTGTAGCACAACAATCATGTTGCCGTAGCACAACAACAATGTTGCCGTAGCGTGGCAATAAAGTTGTCGCAGCGTGGCAATGAAGTTGTCGCAGCGTGAGAATTATAACAACAACACAAAACACCAATAACCATGAAAAACGAAACAACCGCACCAAACCCAATCGACCGCATGATCGACTTCCTCACCACGCACTACGCCTTTCGCTACAACACCGTTATGAACTGCACCGAGTATCGCCCCGTCGACAGTCCGGTCAGCAACTTCGAACCACTCGATTTGCGCACGCGCCGACGCATCATTCTTGAGGTGCAGCGCGAAGGCATCGAGGTGAGTCAGAACGACATACGCAACTATATCGACTCCGACTACGTTCGCCAGTACGACCCTGTCGGCGACTACCTCGCCGAGTGCGAAGGCGTATGGGACGGACACGACCACATCGGCGACCTCGCCCGCACAGTGCCAACCGACACACCGCTATGGCGCGAGTGGTTCACCACGTGGCTGCTCGCCATGGTGAGCCAGTGGCAAAACCAATCCTCCCGACTCTACGGCAACAGCGTTGCACCACTGCTCATCTCGCCACAGGGCTACAACAAAAGCACGTTCTGCCGTCGCCTGCTGCCCGATGCTCTGAAGTGGGGCTACACCGACAGCCTTGCCCTTTCCGATCGTCGCCAGGTGATGCTCGCCATGTCGCAGCAACTGCTCATCAACCTCGACGAGTTCAACCAGATCTCGCCGCGTGTGCAGCAAGGCTTTCTGAAGAACATCATTCAGCTGCCGTCGGTAAAAGTGAAACGCCCGTTCGGCACCCACATCGAGGAACTACCTCGCAAAGCATCGTTCATCGCCACCAGCAACATGACCGACATCCTCGCCGACCCCTCGGGCAATCGCCGTTTCATCGGCATCGAGCTAACCGCGCCCATCGACACCAGTCGCGTGCCCGACCACCGTCAGCTCTTCGCCCAGGCACTGCAGCTCCTGCGCAACGGTCGTCGCAGCTGGTTCGACAAGGCAGAGACCGAGCAGATAATGCTCTGGAACCGACGTTACGAGATACAGGAACCCGCCGACCAATACTTCAGCCTCTGTTTCTCCGTCGCTGCTGCCCCGCTCGACCCCGCTGCCGAGTGGCTCTCCACCGCCGAAATCTTCGACGTCATTAAGCAGAAGGTCGGTTCCTCCCTAAAAGCCAACACCCTCATCGCCTTCGGTCGCAAGCTCGCCAACATGCCAGGTATGCACCGCCGCAAGTGCGAAACCTGCACGCGCTATCTTGTGAAGAGGGTAGGGCAGTAGGCTGGCAGATAGGTAAGCATCTCTGCGATGTTAGTATATATACATCAAAAAAATATCGCTCAAGTTTTTATCCTTGAGCGATATTTTTTCCAGTTATCCGGCAGTAAGACACGGGAAGATAGTCTGTTCTGGATGGAAGATAGTCCGTTAAGGCTGGCATATAGGCTGGCAGATAATCCATTTTCAGCCATATCTTCCATCCTTTATAATGTTGATAATGAGCGCTGTACAGCAATTTTGGAAGATCTGGCAGATTTTTTCACGCACTTGATACCTTGTAGATATTACTTGCTATTTCCCGAATATCGACTTTAATATCATTTTACCGATCTTCCTCTCTATACCAGCTTTAGTAGTAGGAATACCAGTTTGGCGAGCTATTTTTTGTTTTGCCTGAGTCATTCATAATAGCCCCTAATAGTTGTCAATCATCTTTCATTATTCTTTTCTCCATCAATATCAAAGAGAGCAACCACAAGGCAACAAGAACATCAACAATGTTCCACATGGTTCTACCAAGTACAATCTTCACAAATGGTTGAAATAGCAACGCTAAAGCTCCAAAAACTATAGTAAATGTATGTTGACCTTTACCATAATAATGGTATGCTGACACAGCAAAAACAATCATTGCAACAAATCGTACCAACATGTAGTATCCATAAGGAAACGGGGCAAGGCAAAGCAAAAGCAATACCGATAATACAATATATATATACTTCATAGCAAATGTGAGTGTGAATTATAGATATGGTTTTATAACTTCTATGCTCCATGCGTAGTTTAAATTGGCTTGTGACCCATCAGCGAAAGAACCAGATGTGATACCTACGACCTCACCTATTCATTGATAAGTGCACCTCCGCTACTTCCGTGGTCAATCAGCGCACTAATTTGCATAAGATTTTCTGCACGCCACTGGGATATTTCACCTGAAGAAAAGGTGTTCTCCAAACCGCGTGGGCTACCAATAGCATAGACCTTTTCTCCAATTTTCGGCTTTGTGTCTGCAATTGGCATATAGATAGAATTGTTATAGTCTATATGAAATATTATGAAGTCTTGCTCTTTACTTTTGTAAACGATATCTTTTAGTTTGTATAAGGTTTTATTATTATTGGCAAGTTTTATATTTTCCTTGCCTATAGTGGTTCCTTCAAACACGTGATAATTGCTTACAGCAAGTCCATCTTTCCCTATAAAGAAACCTGAACCTTGATAATTATTTGTACCATCAGAAGTAAACACCATAAATACGGCATTCTCATATCGTTTAAAAATTTCCGAACCAGAAAGTGGTGTATCACTTTTCTTTACTGATTCTGCTTTTTTCTTATTACGGACGCATACCTGTTTATTATCTTTCTTTGAGGTTTCCGTTCTAACGTGCGTACTTCGGCCTCTATCAGCTGCTTTACGGCAGCCAATAAACGTTATATTACAGCAAATTATAAGCAACAGACAAATGCCTTTTCTCATTTCTTTTTGTTTTCAGCTGGTTTCTCAATCTTAGGGATAATTTGTATAACAAATCTTTTATTGTTGTCTTCAATAATTTTGTCTCTGTTTATGCCATTAAATCCACTTCCTGCAATAATTATCTCAGTGTTACTTTCTCGAAAATTGAGGTGTTTCCATTTGTTATACAGAGCCAAAGCTCTACGATAACTTAACTCATACATACCAACATTGTCAGGATTGAATGTCCCTGCTTTTAGTTCCCTATAAGGAATAGCTGCAGTGCCTTCAATAACCAGTTGATATTTGAAATCCTTATTGTTCGCCTTTAAGGATTCTATCAGTTCCTTAATGTCTTTTCCAACCCTATTTACGGTTTCTACATATTCATTCTTTATAATATCTTTATTTGGCTCAAAGATTTCAATGCCAACAAAATCCTTGGCATAAAACATTCTCTTTTGTTCATCATATTTTAATGATGAAGATGTTGTTAATGTATTGAACTGATCTTGAAGTCGTAGAATTTGGTTGAGCTGTTCATTGGTTGCATTAGCATCAATAAGGGCCTTTTCTAATTTTTCTTTAGCCTCTTGTACTTGTCTATTTACAGCACCCATTGCGACAACTACTACGACAAAGAGAACCAGTACTGCGAAAAACAGGCTGGTCATCAAGTCAGAATAGCTTGTCCAAAAAAGAGCTTTTTTATTGTTTGTAGCCATAAGATTATATTAGAGTCCAAGGATTCTTAATATTAATAATACAAGAAGTGAAACGAATGAACCACAAGCACAAATTGGCAGGTAATTTCGTTTAATAAAGGCGAACATTCCTTTCTCTCTTGGTGCTGTTTCTTTACCATCAGACACGGATGTATTCAAAGTCATAAAAGACTGATTAGTCAAAGTCATATTTAACTTGTCAAGAGTCTTTGAGAGTTCTGAGAGAGCTTGTAACTGTCCTGGAGTTTCTTGTAGTTTTTTTATAATAGCTTGTTGCTGATCTTCAAGAGCCTTCTCTAATACAACTTTCTGTGATGAGAGAGCTTCCGCTATAGCTGTATTTTGTGCTTCGAATGCTTCTTTAATGCCTTTAATACCTTCATCGAATGTTTCTTTAAGTCCAGAGAACGGATTTTCTATTTGACCTACCTTTTCGTTAACAGCTTTTTGTTGTTCTTCAAGGCTCTTTGCAAGAGAATTTTGCTGCTCTTCAATAAGCAGTTGTATTCTTTGATTCTGTTTTTGGAATTTATCAGTTAAATCACCAATACTGTTGGACAAACTATTTCCTAGGTTAGACAATGCGTCTTGAAGAACAGAGTCGATCGATGACATTTGTTGACGCATCATTCCCTGTCTATCACGAACAAACTCAATTTCATTCTTGAAATAATTACCTAGTTCCTCGAACAACTGGGTGCGTTCTTCTACAGAACCAATCTTGTTGTTAAGTTCAACGACCTTTGTAACATATTCTTCAGAATTTGCGAAAATCTCAAAAAGATTCTCAAGTTCTTCTGTACATCCCTGAAGTTTATCGTAAACTTCGATATTGGCTTTGGCAATTTTATTGATCTTTATCTTGTCTATAGCCTCCAGAAGTTTTATCTGCCCGTCGTAATTGTCCTTTACGGTACTCAGTGTTTCTTTTAATTCTCGAGTATTGTCGGCAAAAGTCTTATTGAAATCATTCAAGTCTTGAGTCATCTTAATAAGGGCACCAGTAATATCGTCGCTCAGTTTAGACATCAAGTCTGTTTGAATCCATGTCAAGAAACGGTTTTTGTTCTTTGCCATTTCCGTCCTTGCTTCATTATAATGAGCAGTAGATTGCTTCGTAAAGAATACACCTGCAAGGCTGGCAATCATTGCTATGCCGACATCTGTTAAAAGAATCTTGATACCCTCAGGATTCATGTCGGAACCAGAAAGAAGGTTTGCCAAATCTTTCCATGCAAAAATTACGATACCAAAGGCAATACCAAAAATGGTTGCGATAAGTCCCCAATAAAGAGGTACAGTCAGCATAGTGTCGACCTCATCCTCTAATGATTGAGAATTACGATTGACGATTTCCTTAAGGATATGGTAATCGAATGTCTTATTCTTATTATGGACAAGATAGGAATTTATGTCTACGAGAGTGTTTTTAAACTCTCTTGAAGCAGAGCTGTTTACCAATCTTGTGGAATTTTCATCGACAACTACTGTTGTAGTGTTAGATGAGGGAAACAAGTTCTTGATTTTGTCGATTGTTGTTTCGTTATCCTTGTATGTCTTATACTGCCATACCAAGACAACAAAAACTATGATTGTAACTATGAAATACTGTATTACCATTTTATTATTCTCTTACGAGTTTGACTTTAGCTTTCTTCTCAACTTTCAATATGTCACCAGAAACATGTCCAGTACCCCATGCAACAGGTGCAATGTGGTTGGCACCATCAAGTCGTTCTGTAATCTCGCAAAAACCTTCTAACTTGTAAGGATTTTGCGAGTATTCTTTGTGTGGTCCCTTCTCTGTATTAAATGTGAACGAAGCTTCACCTTCTGCATTAACAATTGCTTTGAAAGGTTCGTCAACACTATATGATCTTTCCAATGTAGTCTTATCATATATTGCCATAAACCATTCTTCAGAATCTTTACCATTACCAATTGTTGGAATAAAATCAGAAAGCTGTTTACGGAGTTCGTCTACCTTCTTATTAAGGTCAGCAATCTCTAGTTCTTTCTCCTGTTTTATAGTATTTAGACGCTGCTGGAACTCTTGATTCGCTTTTTGCTGTTCATCAGATATCTTTCGTTCAAGCTCATGTATCTTTGCATCTTTCTCAGAAGCTTGATTCTCTGTTTTTTCATACAGTTCCTTGTAATCATCACGCTCCTTTGTGAGATTTTCAATGCACTTCTGATCTTTACTTGTTTGGTCTTGATGACGTTTAATTAGATCCTCAAGTTCTTTAATCTTGCTCAGTTGTGTTGCTGAGACAGACCCTCCTACATTTTGATTTTTTAAATCATCTAAGTTTGCAGGAATAAATGAATACAATTTATTTAGGAATTTAAATAAGTCCCGAATGTCTATACTATATTCAGGATCGAAAGTGTATGAAATCTTTCCCATATCATTCAAACAAAATTATTGATTTACTGATAACCGAGTTATTACTATCAATTTCTCCGAATTCTATGATAGTCATTCTCTTGGCCTCTTCTATAGAGACAGAGTCTAAACTTTTTTGACAGAACGGATCAATTATTACCGAGTGGTTGTTAACAGCTTTTGCTGCTTTTGTTTTTTCGCAAAAGAACTCATAGAAGAATCTGCCTTCATATTCCCATGAACGATAATATGGAGTTTGTCCGATCGAACAAGATACTAAACGACCTTCTGAAACAGCTAGTTCTTTGTAGGTGACGTTTGACGGCTTGGTAGTTTTGGGATTAAAGCTCCTTCTCCTTCTTGCTTCAGCCTCTGCCTCACGTTTTTGGAGTATTTCTTTCTGTTTTCTAGCTCTTTCCTCTTTTTTTTCTATTTTTCTCTGTTCTTTTTTAGAAAGCGTTTTTTGAGCAGATTGTACCTCATTGTTAAGATGCTGTTTGTTAGAGTCCGTTGTTATTGGCTTACCATCTTGTTTCTTTGAAGAAGTAGGAGTACCAACTGATTGAAGATTATTAGTATTGTTCCGTGGCGCAGAGACCGGTTTTACACCAATATGTTCACTCTGGTGTGCCTGTAATTTACGTTTGCGGTATCTTCGTATACATTTGATAACATATAGTGTAGCGACTACCGTTACACAGAAAGTTATTAAATTTGTAATCAGAATAATTTTCATTAGAATCCTTTCTAAGGGTGTAGTGCCGAAGCACTACACCAAATAGTTAATTGTTTGCTTTATAAATCTGTTCACTCAGATTGTTTATTACACCTATGATAGGATAGAAGAAAAGAGACTCTTCTATTACATCATCTTTACTTACATCCTTAGAATCAAGTTTCAAATTGACACCCTTTTCAATGTAAGTCTTCAAGTCCTTGTTGAAGCATTCTACAGCAAGCATCAAATATTTCTGCTCAATTCCAAATTCTCCGCTCAGAGAAATCGTCTTTGGAATTCTCAAAGCAATGAAGTTCATAAATGATTTAACTTCTTTTGCGACGTCTTCATAGAAGGTTGATACCTCACAATATTTCTGAGCATCAACAAGGTCTGTTTTGTTCACGCCCAAGAGTACAGACTTCATACTAGAGACATCAGTAGGTACAGTTGTAAGGAATAATCCTCCCTTACATGTAGCCTCTTTTGGATTTTTTGAATTGATTATCAAGTTGATGTTTTTAACGTCGTCGTCATAAACAAGCGAGAATATCTTTGTTGTAAGCAACTCAAGAGATTCCTTAACAGTACTTAATACGGAAATCACCTTAGATCCATTACCACTAAAAGCAATATTTGTTGGTGCACTAAGTTGCTTTGTCTTCATTAAATGAGCAATATGATACATAATAGCAGAGAAGAAAATGTAGAACACTATCTTTTGAGAATTATCCTTCATCAAAGCTTCATTGAAGCTTAATGCATCCTGAAGATGGTTCTTCTTAACCAATTCATTTTCCTCAAGAGAGAACAAGAACGATGCAACCTCAGATGAATTGCCAAGGTTGTTAGCTGTTTTCTCCTTCAGCATCTTTTGAAGATCTACAAATCCGTCAAGATTTTTAATGAATGAGTCTTTGAACTGCTTGATTATACCATTGAGTGGACCATCTTGTACTGCAACAAGACTATTCCCGAATATAGCATCAGCAGCGAAACGCATAGATGTAACGAGTTTAACGTCGTTTGTGTCTGCTACAACAACATCTGTGGTACCGCCACCTATGTCAATAGTGACAATATTTGTAACATCTGCCCTAGTCTTCTGGAAGAATGAATATGGAGCAATAGACTCCGTAATTGCTATTGGACGTCCTGTAGGATTGAAGTATTTCTGATATGCCGCAGTCCAAACGCGATCAAATAGACCACGCTTATTATTGGACATACTAATAGGATAGAACCATTTAATCTGAGTCTGTGCAAGACTTCCACCTTCTTGAATAACTTTTGTGCGAATCATCAAGAAGAGCGATTCTATGTAACATCTGATTCGCTCTTCATTCTCCATATTGATCTGACTCCACTTCAGATTAGGAACATACTCGTTGTATTTTGGACCAACATCTGCAATATTATACATAAACGCAGGTGATGCATTACCAAGGGCAACATATGCTCCCTTTTGACTCTCATTTATACCTGCATTATTCTTGTCAATACAAAGAACTGTTCTTGTTGGGAAATGGCACTGTGAGTCATTGCCTATAGCTTCAGGCAAGAATTCTCCACTTGCATGCAAGCCTATGGTATCGGATGGTTTACATACCATGCTGAACTGATGTGTGTCTTTTGTGAAAGAAAAAGCTTGAGGCATGGAGTTTGTACCACTAGTGTATTCAATATGTGTATTGGAAGTACCAAGGTCTATTGCAAACATTAGATTTGCATTGCCAAGTCTTTGTTTGAACTTAGGTACGAGAACACCAGTTGCTCGGCTCTCTTTTCCAGGCTGATCTGATAACAATGAGACGAAAGCACAATCGAAAGTCTGTTTTTCAAGTATGTAAACTTTCGATCTTATATCACTTTCAATATCAACATTGCGCACAACATAGTCAGGGGTAAAGAATCCGTTATCCTCGTTATGGCATACACAAGAACACTCCTTGTTTAAGTTAAAGTCTGACAAAAGCGCAATACGATAGTGAGCATCGTCTTTGTTTTTGAACTTCACAGGAGGGAATACTCCAATGGTAAAGTCTTCAGGAGCAAGGACGATAGCTCCAGTATTGCTTTCTTTGTCGGCTTTGATATCAAGTGTATAGATTCGCTTATATTCAATATCTCCTTTTAATATTGGAATACGTAATACAACTTCAATGCCAGATGCTAGTTGTTTTATTTCAATGAATTTCTTTCCAGATGGAGTTCTTCCCATGAGATCTTCTGTAGTGAAGTACTCAAAGAAGGTTTTTGACAAAGGCAAAAGATATCCATCCTTTGAATTGTTATTTGTCTTAAAATTACCATCAAAATAGTCGTCGTCATTGATGTCAGAAGGTAACTTGACAATCTTATCATCAAGGAAATCGCTTATCGTCAAGTATGGATGCTGAATGTTTATTCCTGGCAACATTCTTGAAGATAAAGGCTTCTTATCATAGAACGGAATCGAGAAGGAGCACCCAAATTTGCAGCCGTAGTATTCAAGATTATCATACACACTATTAGTATTTACCGGAAGAACCAAAGGGGTATTTCCGGAAGTGATATTCTTCGTTGGCTGAATAGCAAAGTCTGTATTTCCTTTGACATTTATGGTCTTGTAGTGTATTGGAAATCCATTTACTTCAACTTGTTGCTCTACGGTTGTGGTAATAGAGACATTCAAAGGCTCATATGATGAGTCAATGTATGTCTTTGTGCTATTCACAAGACCATAGCAACTATTTTGAATATTGTTGATTTCAGACTTGAGTGTATCATCAAGAACAAAATATACAGCATCCAAATAGTTGCTTACCTCAGGAAAGTCTATATCAAAGTTTGGAATTGAATACTTAAGAGTAAACATATACTTCAAATATTCAGGATCACGTTGATCCAAAGAACTATAATCCTTGTCAAAGGCATAATCTCTTCCAAAGCAAAGATTCTTCGAAATAGATGTTTCATCATTTGCTGTGGAAAAGAATAATGTTGCTGGTGATGTGGCACCAATGATGTGCATCGGTTTCTGATTAGGGCCGATGTACTTTAAAATATAGATATTCTTCATCTTGCCAAAGTTATATGGATCTGTACCCTTGGCATCCTGTTCAAAGAACATCTTCAATGATTTTCCGTATGTCTGATGTGAAGGATTGGGTGACTTTAACAATTCATCAATATAATCTTTATTCCATACCTTTATCTCTACTCTATCCTTCATTGAAGGGTAATTAAAGAAAATCTGGCCGACATCAAGTGAATCTGATACCATTTTGTGGTAAATAGTATCGCCATGAAGACGTTCCTCTACCTGTTGAACAGTGAGATTACTTAAAGATTCGCCAACAACCTTGCGGAAAGCCTCCTTGACAAGTTCTATTCTTGCAAATGGAGATGGTATTGAGGTTATTTCGCTTTGCGTAGTCGTAGAATCCTCAATCTTGTTAACAAATCCATGGTCGTATGTACTACGTGGAGTGTTACTCCAGTCTACAATAGTACTATTTGTACCTGTAGCACCTTTATTTATTCGAAATAAATATCCCATATTATTGGATGTTTAAGTTTTTCTTGCAAATATCTGACAAAGTCTTATGGAACACCTCCATGAATGTGATAGGTGCACTTGTATTTGATGGAATAGATGATAAATTCTTTCCAAGCATCTCATCAACAAGATCAAAACCTTTCTTTCTAAATGGGTTCAAACCAGGATAGGTCGGCTTGGTATCTTGAACTTTTGCCAATCCGTCAGAGTTCTTTACATCAGAATCCTTGTAGAATGGGGCGAAAGAAATTTCGTTGCGTTCAAGTTCGTTAATCCATTCTTCAAACATTAGCTTAAATCTCTCATAATTAGAGAAGAATGTGCTATTGAAAAAAGTAGAACCAAGCAACGCCCCCCTATCTTTAGCCCACTTTTGTTCTACTCTATGACTCACGTCTCGATTATTCAGATAACTATTCATAATAGCCATCATTGAAAGTGGCTTTTTTATGATTGTATTTGTTCGATTCCCTAGGTCTGAGAAAATGATTGAACCCTTTGGAGTGGTGTTCAATCCAAACTCATGAAACGATGTTGAAGTAGCTGCACCAGTGAATTGCTTAGCGTCGAAGTCTAAGATAGCAAGTGCACCTAACAACTCAATAAAGTGAGCATCATTAGACTGATCGTTTCCTCCATCACAGTTGTCATATCCATGGCTTGAAAAATCGTCGCCAAGATAATACATGTCATTTAGGGTTCCATTACCAGTGACATTCTTTTCGTAATAGTGCAATGCTGCTTTTGCTTTTGTAATGAAGGAATCAGCTTGAATAGAGCTATTATCATCTGTCTTTAGATTGAAATATGGAAGCAGCGAAACGGCACCAATAGGTGCAGAAGCAAGGGCTGTGTTATTACTGGTTCGTAAAGTCTTTAGTATAAGAGGAAAACCACTCGCTCCAGTTCCTCCGAAGATAGAACTGATAATAAATACCTTGTCGCCAGTTACGAAATTAGCTTCAAAATTCTTAAAATCTGCAGACTGCGTAAACTGATTCAAGACAATGGAACCAATGTTAGGATTTCCTTTAAATCCAACATCCATTGTTGATGATAAGTTTTTATTAGAGAATAACATTTTCGCAAATGCTTGATTCTCCTGTGACATTCCACTAAGTGCAAGGTATCTGTCGTAGTTTATTCCTGTTGTACCTACAAGAGGTAGCAAATAGTTACCGTCATTGTTTAATGACGTAATTACTGTCGAAAAGAACCTATTCTCAAATGTATTGTTGAAACTAAGTTCGCCTCGCACCTCCTCGTATTGTCTTAAACCGCAAACGGTACGATCGAGGTCACCATTTGATGCGTCAGGATCTATAATAATAGGTATAATATTGCTATCGGTTTGGGCTCCTGCTGCAAGCAGCATGGTAAGCGAGCGCAACACTCTCGAACCCGAACCTCCAATTGCAAAAATGTACAAGTTCATATACAGCTAAGTTTTAGAATTTTTTAAAAGGAATATATTTTGTAGGACTCCACCACTTGATGAACAGAGACACCACAAGAACTGTAGCAACAGACCAAAGAACATTTGCACATCCAAAGCCAAATGTATCAAGTACAGTCCACGTTTCGGAGTCGTCTATTTCGTTATTGATAAGAGGTGTATTTGTATACCATAGTGCAATGATAAGGTTCAGTAAGGCATTCAAGCCTAAACAAAGAAACCAGATGCCCCATTGTTTTCTCACTGGTTTTAACATGTAGTAAAATACTCCTGTTATTATGCCAGACAAAACAATCATTGCAAGGCCAACATGGACATAGCCTGGAACGGTTTCGTACAGGTAGTTGTCTAATTCTTGACCATAGAGGCCATTCGTGTAATAATAGATTGTTGAAAAGAATGTATCCATATACTATTCAAGATTTATGGTGATGTTAAAATAGTTATTGTTATTTTTTGAGGTGTTTTCAAAAGCTTTGCTTACTCCATTAATTAGGTATGATACTCCATAGGTCGTACTATCTGATGGTAAACCATTACCTTCAAAATTAGATTTTTTAACCCAAGTAGGGATGGAAATAGGATAAGAAATTGTAATTTTTCCAGGCGCTGGATTTGAGCCATTTGTCCTTATGGTAAATTTGTATTTGTCATTGCCTAACTCCTTGATGTTAAAGATGATGTACTTTGAAGAGTTGTTTGTTTTGACATTGTACGAATAAGTGTTGATGATGTCATCTTTTGTCAAAAGAACCTTATCAAGTTTCGTGGTGAACTCGAACTCGTAAAAATTTTCATTACGTTTCCTATCCCACTTTGATACATGTATTTTGTTTCCTTCAATCATGCGTTTACTTTTTGCTTCGAGTTTAAAGTCCGCATCATATGCTTTTTGCATGAAATATGTACCACAATTCTTCGAATTAAATGGCAAATGAATAATCTTACAAATATTGTCTTTGCGTCCAAAAGCCCAAACATACAGGGGTAATGGCTTGTTGCAACTTATACCACCTGGATAATATTTTCCGCTAAAATCTACCATATACTTGTATATTGCAACCGCAAGATCTTTTTCTTCAAGTTGTTTTGAGAACTGAGAAGTTATACCAGAAGAAGCTATTGCAAGATTTCCATTATTTGATGTAAATACATAATCGGAAATTAGGATATTAACACAATCGTTGGTGACACTATCCATCATCATTTCAAGCATCTCGTCCAACTTCGTATATTGTGCAGTACAATTACTTTTGATTGAGTTGACAAATTGCTTGATGTTACTCTTTGAATTCACGACAGACGTATTTATGAAATTCAAAGTCACATTATTTATGTCCGAACACTCATCAAATCGATCATAAAAGTCCGTAATCAATGTCTCTATAGCAGATGCTTTATTTACATTGCAATAGCCTGCCATACTTCCAGAACTCTCAACAAAGACATTAACGGTTATTTTGCGTTCTGTCTGAGTAGAGTCAATCTTGTTTTCTCCATTTTGTGTACTCCTAGGGTTACCGCAAGAAATATGGATTCCGAAGTATGCAATTAAGCCAAGTATAATTACGTGTATAGGTATCCGTCTCTTCATTTTTTTATGTATTTAATTAAATTCTTTACTCTTATCAAATTGTTTTATTCTACTTTTATGCTTCTGTTTTTATACCACATCCAAAAAAGCACTGGGGACGTAGGCGGTGCACACTGTCAGAAGTCCGTCTATTACAATGCCTACACGCTGCTGGCTTTGGTAGCGGGCTACTATGCCTGTTACGCCTGCGAACTTACCTTCAGTTATTCTCACCTTTTGACCCGACTTGAATTTCTCTACTTCTTCTGTCGAAGCAATTATATCATCAGAATCTGCAGTACAAATTATCTTTAGGCTGTTCATTTGGTTGTCTGGTATGACCAATGGTGTCTTGACAATCTTGTTGCCAACATGAGTATGTCGATAATAAAAGCGGAGGTATGGGAGATTTATGTTGTCGTAAACAAAAGTCTTTAATTCTTCTTCTGTGCCGTATGCAAAGAAGATGTTTGGGATACGTGATTCTTCGATTGTAATGTGTTTACCATCTACAATCTTGATGCTCTTTAATGTTGGATAAAATGTTACTACATTTTTGCTCAGAAGATATTCGTATGCCTTCTTTTCTCTGCCATACGTGGTGCGGAGAGCATACCAATGGGGAGTGTCCTTTGTGTCTTTATTAGTGTTGACTGAAGTTTTCGACTGGACATTATTGGTGGACACCCCTGTTTGTGAGTCCGTTGGTTTGATAGGCTTTCGAACTTCGGGGAGGGCGTTGGAGGTAAGTCCAGCGCTTGGAGGAGTTTGATTATCTCCTACTGTGCATTTTACATCTGATGTGGCGCAATATTTTTCCATATCGTGATGGTATCTTATCAAAGACTTGACTTGATACGCAGACACTAAAAAAGCGTGGAATCGTCCTGTTGTCCATTCCACTCTCTGAGGCTCTAGCAATTGCCTATTATTGTTGAACAGACAACGTCAGAGCCCACGCCGATATGATATACGCAGCCGTAAAGAGACCTCCGTAAACAGATGCATTATACCCATAAGGGTACAATAAGTGCTTACAAGGTCTCCACGGGATAGATGTATTCACACCCCGGGACATCTACCGTTGACCACGTTCAAGACAATAATTACTGTGAATTTGCTAGATTAACAGAGAGTCTCAAACATAGCGTCGATAAACGCCTTTAATATGTCCGGATTATCGTCCCACCCAAACCCGCTTCGCATAGATATGTCTTTCGATTTCACAATGCTCCACACGGCGTGAGCTGTCTCATAATATTTATGCAAGAACTCGTCTTAACTTAATATGAAAATTGAGACATGATAATCCAAACACAAAATTATACAATTTTTCTTAGACTAAAAAATAAATGTTAAACAATTTTATTAATAGTTCTATCTTTTCTGGGAAAAGATGTTGAGGAATGTTAATACAATTATTGCTGTCCGCTAAAACTTCAAATAGAATTATAAAAACATGCAAAAATGTGCGGTATTTTATAAAATTATCCGTAGAATATTGCCGTGTTTTCGTAATTAATTGTATTTTTGCAGCAGTAATGACATTTTATTAGATGTGAGATGGATAATAATATAATTAGTAAAGTGGCAGCACTTGGTGGCACTATCTCCACTACAGATATATCTCATTTGTCAGAGTATAAACGACTGTTGAGAGCTAAGGAGCGTGGCGACTTGATAAAGTTGCGTCATGGCATATATGCTGTTCCCGAAACCTTGCTTAATACAATGATAGATGTGGAGCGGATTGTACCTAATGGCATTGTATGTCTATACAATGCGTGGGCTTACCATCAGCTTTCGACAACTGTTCCACCTGCTTTTTGCATTGCCATCGCCAACAAACGGAAAGTAGTTATACCTGATACGCTACCGATAGAGTTGTATTATTGGAAGAAAGAGAACTTGGAGTTTGGCATTATGAATGTAGAAATTTCTGGGTATCATGTTCGCGTCACCGACATGGAGCGAAGTGTTTGCGATGCTGTGAAATACAGAAACAAATTGGGGCTGGATGTTTGTACAGAAGTGATACGCTCCTATCTGAGAAAGCCCAACCGAAATCTCACTCGTTTGCAAGATTATGCCAAACGCCTCAGAGTATTCAACACATTGAAGAATTATCTTGAAATAGCAATAGAATAAAATGGGAAAGAAAAACTACGGCAAGTCTGTAAAGACACGCTTGCTCAATCTAATGAATGAAACAGGCTATAAATATATGTATCTCTTGGCAAGATACTTTAACGAAAGGTTGCTTTACAGAGTATCTGTTAGCCAATATAAGGACAACTTCTTATTAAAAGGAGGCTCTTTGCTTTATGCTATGAATGGACTTGAGGCACGTCCTACGGTAGATGTTGACTTTTTGGCAGACAGAATCAGCCGTGACAGGGATTTCCTTGCGCATGTATTCCAAGAAATCTTGGACATAGTATGCGATGAGGATGGAGTGTCGTTTGACGTTGATAGTATCAGGTTGGAACCTATCACTGTCGAAAAGAAATATCCTGGCACCCGATTCTACTTTACTGCCCACATGGATACCATTTCTTATAACATGTCTGTTGACATTGGTTTTGGTGATGTTGTTACCCCATATCCCACAACCATTGATTTTCCATTGCTTTTGCCAGACATTCCATCTGTAAACATACAAGCATATTCCTTGGAGACAGTTGTCGCCGAGAAATTCCATACGATGATAGACCGTGATGTACTTAATAGTCGCATGAAAGATTTCTTCGACTGCTATCAACTCTTGACAAAGAGAGACTTGGATGATGAAACATTATACGATGCTATCAAGGCGACTTTCGACAATCGTGGTCTTACGTACAATCCTGAATTACAGTTGTTCACAGAAGATTTTTCAACAGATGTAGCACGCATTACCCGATGGAAAGCTTTCCTGAAAAAGATTCAATGGAAAGAGACACTTGACTTTGAAACTGTAATGGAGGTGATAAGAAAAAGGTTGCAGCCTATGGCAGAAAAATATTGGAAATAATATTAAGACAGAGCCGTGACACAGTTCAGTTTATATTTATAGTCTATGTCCAATAGTTTGCTATTGTAGATGCAGCGATGGCAACATATTGGTACCTCGCCATCTCAGATAATAAAATTGAGAGGTTATTTGTAGCAATCGACACTACAGATTACCTCGAATTACAGAATTGTGCCACTCCAAAGTAAAGATTTCAAATGAATTATTCTTTTGTCTGAATAAGATTCTTTAATTTTGTAGTTAACAATTGGCAATTCTACTAAAAAACGATGGACGGAATTGGTTTCTTCTGTGAAAAACCGTCGAAATTCGACGAAAATCACATACTTCCGTCGAAAAAATCGTTGAAATAGATTCAAATTTGTCGTAATTCAACAGAATTCATAGCGAAAGCGACCAATTATAGCGGACAATACAAAAAAAAACGTAGCGGAGACTCTCCGCTACGTTTTTATTTATAGTAAATGTCAATAGTTTGCCACTGTAGATGTAGCGATGTCAACATCTTGACGGCTCACCATCTCAACTTTCTGAAGTCCTGAAGTAGGGCTTTAGAAATTAGTCTTCCAATGCACCGATAATCTCGCTTACAGAAGAGCAACCGTGATTGTCGAGCCAGTTGTTGATGCCGTCGCGCACCTTGATGGTCACGGCGGGGTCGAGGAAGTTGGCGGTGCCAATCTCGATGGCTGTTGCGCCAGCCATGAGGAACTCGATGGCGTCCTCTGCGGTGCAGATGCCGCCAAGACCTACTACAGGTATCTTCACAGCCTTAGCCACCTGCCATACCATGCGCACGGCAACCGGCTTGACAGCCGGACCGCTCAGTCCGCCGGTGTTGATGCTGAGCATTGGGCGACGGCGCTCGATGTCGATAGCCATGCCCATGAGCGTATTGATGAGCGATACGCTGTCAGCACCCTCTGCTTCTACAGCCTTTGCAATCTCGGTGACATCGGTCACGTTCGGCGAGAGCTTCACGATGATGGGTTTGTTGTAGCGTTCGCGTACGGCACGCACCACGCTGGCTGCGCCCGTTGTGGTTACGCCGAAAGCCATGCCGCCCTGCTTCACGTTAGGGCAGGAGATGTTCAGCTCGATTGCCGGGATGTTCTCTAATTCGTTGATGCGTGCAGCGCACTCGGCGTAGTCGTCTGGCGACGAACCGCTCACGTTGACTATCATGTTTGTGTCGATGTCCTTGATCTGCGGATAGATATTGCGGCAGAAATAGTCGACGCCTTTGTTCTGGAGGCCCACGCAGTTGAGCATACCCTGCGACGTCTCAGCCATGCGCGGATAGTCGTTGCCCTCGCGCGGGTTGAGTGTGGTGCCCTTAACGATGATGCCACCAATCTCTTCGAGCGGCACGAAGTCGGCGAACTCCAGACCGTATCCGAATGTTCCCGATGCGGTCATCACGGGGTTCTTCAGTTTCAGACCGCCAATCTTTACACTTAAATCTGCCATGTCAGTTTCTTTATATTCATTACCGGACCTTCCTTACATACACACTTGTTGCCTTCCACTGTCTTCTCTACGCAGCAGAGACATGCTCCGACACCGCACGCCATCTTGTTCTCGAGTGATACCTCGCACTCGATGTCGTTCTTGAAGGCGTAGCGAGCCACAGCCATCATCATCGGCTTCGGTCCGCAGGTAGAGATGCGGTCGAAGTGCTCCTGAGCCAGTACGGAGTGGTTGGTTACGAAGCCTTTTTCGCCTTCGGATCCGTCCTCAGTGGTGATGAGTACGCGTCCTACCTGCTCGAAGAGTTCGCGCTCCAGCACGTCCTTAGCCGAGCGTGCGCCGAGCAGGAACGTCGGTTCGCCGCCCATCGCCTTGATGCGCTTGCCGAAGTAGAGCAGCGGAGCCACGCCCACGCCGCCACCTACGAGCAGCACCTTCTGTGTGCTGTCTGTAGGCATTGTGAACGAGTTGCCGAGTGGCAGCACGCAGTTGAGGCGGTCGCCTTTCTGCAACTTCTGCAGCTGGCGTGTGCCGTCGCCTACGGCAGCCACGAGGAGCCAAAGTTCGTTGCGGTCGTAGTCGACATTGTTAATAGAGATAGGGCGGCGTAGGAATGTAGACGGCGAATTGTCTACGCGCACCTCTACGAACTGACCCGGAAGCATCTCGGGCAGCGGTTTGTCGTCGGTGAGCTTGATGAGCACGTGCTTGTCGCTCAGAGCTTCAACGCTGTTGACCGTAAGGTCGAGTATGTACTTTTTCATTTATTTTTGTTTGTCTTGTTGCTTTGTGACAGTATATATTTAGAGGTGTCGCTTAATCTAATGTGCAAAGGTACTAAAAAGTAAAAAAGTAAAAAAGTAAAAGGGTAAAAAATTAGGAGGTATGGGCATCTTGCCCGTACCACGCAGCCACAAAAGCATACTTTTAAAAGTAAAAAAGTAAAAGAGTAAAAGAACGTTTGTATGTGTCAATTCTGTCACTCTTGGTCTGTCATATTTGTCATGTGCTGTAACTCGATGGTGCTTTGGCACGCTTTTGGCTATATCCTTAACGAAAGTGGACGGCAGATGAGCCGTCGCAACAACCAATAGTAATTATAAAAACTTAAAGCATAAGAATTATGAACATTAAACCATTAGCAGACAGAGTACTCGTACTCCCTGCACAGGCAGAAGAAAAAGTCGGTGGAATCATCATTCCTGATACAGCAAAAGAGAAACCGCAGCACGGTACAATCGTTGCAGCAGGTAACGGCACAAAGGACGAGGAGATGGTTCTGAAAGAAGGTGACGAAGTGCTCTACGGCAAGTATTCTGGTACAGAGCTTGAGGTTGAAGGCACAAAGTATCTCATCATGCGTCAGTCGGACGTTCTTGCAGTGGTTCAGAAATAATTAATAATTAATAACTAACAATTAATAATTAAAGAAATGGCTAAAGATATTAAATACAATATGGATGCACGCGACCTGTTGAAGAACGGTGTCGACAAGTTGGCTAACGCAGTAAAGGTAACACTCGGTCCGAAAGGCCGCAACGTGGTTATCGAGAAGAAGTTCGGTGCTCCGCAGATTACAAAGGACGGTGTGACCGTAGCTAAGGAAGTGGAGCTCGAGGACAAGTTCGAGAACACTGGCGCACAGCTTGTTAAGAGCGTAGCAAGCAAGACCGGTGACGACGCAGGCGACGGTACAACAACCGCAACAATCCTCACTCAGGCTATCGTAACCGAGGGTTTGAAGAACGTAACTGCAGGTGCTAACCCGATGGACTTGAAACGCGGTATCGACAAGGCAGTGGCTGCTGTCGTAGCACACATCAAGGCAAACGCAGAGATTGTTGGCGACAACTACGACAAGATTGAGCAGGTAGCAACCGTTTCTGCTAACAACGACCCAGAGATAGGTAAGCTTCTGGCTGACGCAATGCGCAAGGTGTCTAAGGACGGCGTTATCACCATCGAGGAGAGCAAGAGCCGCGACACAAACATCGGCGTAACAGAAGGTATGCAGTTTGACCGCGGTTATCTGAGTGCTTACTTCGTTACCGACTCTGAGAAGATGGAGTGCGTTATGGACAACCCGTACATCCTTATCTACGATAAGAAGATCAGTAGCGTTAAGGATTTGCTGCCTATCTTGCAGCCGGCTGCAGAGAGCGGACGCCCGATGCTCATCATCGCTGAGGACGTTGACTCTGAGGCACTCACCACACTCGTTGTGAACCGTCTGCGTGCAGGCTTGAAGATCTGCGCTGTGAAGGCTCCTGGCTTCGGCGACCGTCGTAAGGCAATGCTCGAGGATATCGCTACTCTGACTGGTGGCGTTGTAATCAGCGAGGAGAAGGGCTTGAGCCTCGACAAGGCTACACTCGACCTCTGCGGTTCATGCGAGAAGGCTACCGTTTCTAAGGACAACACCACTATCGTAGGTGGCTGCGGACAGAAGAATCTCATCGCTGACCGTGTTGCTCTTATCAAGAATGAGATTGCAAACACAAAGAGTGCTTACGACAAGGAGAAGTTGCAGGAGCGTCTTGCAAAACTCGCCGGTGGCGTAGCCGTTCTCTACGTAGGTGCTAACAGCGAGGTAGAGATGAAGGAGAAGAAGGACCGCGTTGACGACGCTCTCTGCGCTACACGTGCAGCAATGGAGGAAGGCGTTGTCGTTGGTGGCGGCACAACATACATCCGCGCTCAGAAGGAACTTGCAGAGCTCAAGGGCGAGAACGCTGACGAGCAGACTGGTATCAACATCGTGCGTCGTGCTATCGAGGAGCCGCTTCGCCAGATTGTGAAGAACGCCGGTGGCGAGGGTGCTGTTGTCGTTCAGAAGGTTCGCGAGGGCGAAGGCGACTTCGGCTACAATGCTCGCAAGGACGCTTACGAAGACCTCCGCGCAGCAGGTGTCATCGACCCGGCTAAGGTGGAGCGCGTAGCTCTTGAGAACGCTGCTTCTATCGCAGGCATGTTCCTCACAACCGAGTGCATCATCTGCGACAAGCCAGAGGAGAAGGCTCCGGCTATGCCGATGGGCAACCCGGGCATGGGTGGCATGATGTAATCAGACCGAAATCACAGATTGAATAAAACACAGAAAGAGTCCCTATTCCGCAGTGGAGTAGGGACTCTTTTTTTGTTTCTCCTTCGTTTAATATGCCATTACTTTCTTGTTTAATCTATGTTAATTAGCCTGATAAACAATAACTTTGTTGTATATTTGTAGGAGATTCTGATAGTCAATAAATTTGTTATAATATTAGAATCTAATGTAATAAACAAGTAATGATATGGTGAAGAAGAACTCTATAAAACTATTTGGGAGCGATAAGATACGTGCCGTTTGGGACGACGAACAAGAGAAGTGGTATTTCTCTGTTGTTGATGTTGTGGCGGTTTTGACGGAAAGTCCTAATCCGCAAACATATTGGCGAGTCCTTAAGAAGCGACTTAAGGATGAGGGAAATGAAACCGTTACAAATTGTAACGGTTTGAAAATGCCTGCAGCAGATGGAAAGATGCGCTTAACAGATGTTGCTGATACAGAGCAACTTTTGCGTATTATTCAGTCTGTGCCTTCACCAAAGGCTGAGCCGTTTAAGATGTGGCTTGCTAAAGTTGGAACAGCTCGACTTGATCAGATGCAGGATCCAGAGCTGAGTATTCAGCAGGCCATGATAGACTATAAGCGATTGGGATATTCTGACAATTGGATCAACCAGCGACTGAAAAGCATTGAGATACGCAAGGATTTGACCGACCAATGGAAACTTCATAATGTAGAAGAAGGAGTGCAGTATGCTACTTTGACCGACATCATCTATCAGTCATGGGCTGGCAGGACATCAAAGGAATACAAGAAGTTGAAAGGCTTGAAGAAGGAAAATCTTCGTGATAACATGACTAACGAAGAATTGGTTCTGAATATGCTTGCAGAACTTTCTGCAACAAGCATAACCAAAGCCAAGAATCCCCAAACGTTGGATGAAAACAAAACTTGTGCAAAAGAAGGAGGTGATGTGGCTCGTGTAGCAAGAGAACAATTAGAATCGAAGACAGGGCGATCGGTTGTTTCTCCCCTCTCAGCCAAAAGATTCTTTGAGGCTCAACAGCCCAAAGGAAGATTGGACGACAAAAGTGCTTGTGGCGAGGAGCAAGATAAATAATGTATATAAAATGACACTCCACCTTGAAAGCATTGCTTTCTGAGGTAGAGTGTCAAATTCGATGTGGTCGGAGCTTTAGTATGTGGTTAAGGCTCCTTTTTGTATTCTTTTACTTGTTTTGATTATATTTCTTCTACAATCTCTGCGAGAGCCTTGCGCTTCTTCTCTGCACGCGGACAATCCTTGGCGATGTGTCCGACGGGGATGATTGCCACAGCTTCGAAGTCGGCAGAAGGGAAGAGACGGCTCATTACGTCGGTGTCGAAGTTGCATACCCAGCAAGTGCCGAGGTTGCGTTCGGTAGCAGCGAGGCACAGATGCTCGGTAGCTATAGCCACGTCGATGTCGCCGTGCTGCTTGTCGTCGTAGCGGCGTGTCCAGCATTCGCTGTTGTTCTTCATGCACACGATGTAGAGCGGAGCAGTGCGGAACCAATCGCGGTCGTATGCCTGCCAGAGCTGTTCCTTAGCCTCCTTGCTGCGCACCACGACAAACTTCCACGGCTGACGGTTGACAGCCGACGGAGCCAATCGCACGCACTCAAGGATATATGCCAAGTCGTCGTCGCTTACCGCCTCGTCAGTATATTTGCGAGCCGAGAAGCGGGTCTGTGATAGTTCGAGAATATTCATACGTTCGGCTTACTTCTTTGTCAGCACATACAGTTTGGCCATTTCGCCATCAGGCTCATTGCCGAGCGAGTCGGTCATAATTACGCTGCTGTTGTCCTTAACCTTGTAGAAGGTGTGCTCGCCGCTTGAGGGGCGAACAAGCATCAGTACACTGTTGTCGAGAACCTCCAGCACACCGCTTGCCTCGTCGTGACCATCCTTGCGGTCGATATAGTCCTGCTGCAGCTGATATGTGCTATCGGCGTTGATAGTGAGCACGGTCTTGATGCCTGGGCAGTCGGCTGCAGGCAATGTGCCCTCGTATGTGCCGGCAACGGCAGTGAGGTCGAGGTTTTCGCTGGCTGTTGTGTCAGTTACGCTTGTCGAATCGGTGTTCGTTTCGTTCTGTGCGGTGTTCTTGCCATTGCAAGACACCATCAATGCTGCAGCCAAGAGTGCAGCGTACATAAGATTTCTTTTCATATATTTTTTGCTTATCATTATTTGTGGCGCAAAATTACGTATTTATAATCAGATACTATCTGTTGGTGTTTTTAAAAGTTCTAAAAAGATATTAGGGAATGGAAAATTCCCCAAGGGCCGACTCTTGCAGAAAATAGAGCAAGGCGAAAGAAACATACTTGCCATACCGTTGCTTACATATATAAATAAGGCGTAAATAATTAAAAAGCAACATTATTCACAAATAAAAAAGTTAGCATTATGGCAACAGTAAAAGTAAAGTTCCGTGCATCCTCGGTACCAGGAAAGGAGGGCACATTGTATTATCACCTCATCCATCAGCGCAGTCTGCGCTGGATTAGTACCGACTATCATGTCTTTCCAGAGGAGTGGAACGACAAGAAGTCGGCTATCATTGTTTCTAACCGCAACAACCGACAGGCACATCTACAGCTAATCCAGTCGCAGACAGATTGGGAGATTAAGCAGATGCAGCGTATCATCCGTGATAAGGATGCAGAGGGCATCTCTTATACTATTGACGACATAGCCAAGGAGATACAGCAACTGCCATCGAGCCAGAGCGTTTTTACATTCTTCCGCCAGCAGATAGTCAAGAAAGAGCAAATGCAGTGCATCGGCACCAAGAGTAACTATGTCAGTGCTGCTAACCGTTTCATGGAGTTTCGTGGCAATGAAGACCTTACCTTCTCACAAATGACAAGCGAGATGATGGAAATGTATCAGGCATGGCTATGGAACAGAGGTGTCGGACAAAACACCGTAGCGTTCTATCTGCGAACCCTCCGCACCCTCTACAACAAGGCGGTGGAAGCAGGGCAAGCTCCACCCAATGATATCTTTTCTCACGTGCAGACCGCTAACGTGAGAACTGCCAAACGTGCCATTACTGTAAAGGAAATTCGCAAGATAGAGAAATTGGACTTGCCAAGAGGTTTCTCCCTTGACAAGGCGCGAGACCTGTTTCTTATCAGTTTCTATCTGCGTGGAATGGCATTCGTAGATATGGCGTTTCTGAAGAAGACAGACTTGAAATGTAGTATGGTAAACTACAACCGTCGCAAGACCCACCAAAACCTCAATATTGAGTGGATGAAACCGATGCAAACCATCATCGACAAATATGCCGAGCAAACCAAGGACTCTCCTTATCTGCTACCCATCCTGACAGGCAAGGAATCCTCTCCATACACTGCATACCGCAAGGTGGAGCACAACACCAACTATAACCTGAAGAAAATTGGTGAGATGGTAGGCTTGAAGATACCGCTCACCACCTACGTGGCACGCCATACCTGGGCAAGCGTAGCCTTGCACATGAACATCCCGATAGCCACCATCAGCGAGGGTATGGGGCACAACTCCTTCAAGACCACACAGATTTACTTACAGTCGTTAGACATGGCAACCATCAACGAAGCCAACGCACGGATTATAAGAAAAATCCGATTAAGCGAGTGCAATGAAAAATAGTTTTCAGATTGCTGAGCGTGAGGATTTTATCAAAGGATTTTAAAAGATTTGTAAATAAATGGTAGCATTTACACCATCCCGAAATGATGATGGAAATGTTTAGCAAATTTCACGCTTTCTTCTTATAAAAGAGCGAACTCGCTACAAAAATACGAAAATTAGTTGGATTACAAGTCAGATTTTATCATTTTCTGTTAGTCATTACCTCAGTTCGGGATAAGAAATAGTGCCTAAAAAAGTTGGTAATCTCCGATA
>OGJE01000059.1_pt1 | contig 66024 bp, 57 predicted proteins | sample 1571981 | NCBI WGS metagenome assembly OGJE01 (sample SAMEA2582118, study PRJEB24529) | metagenome | biome: Human gut stool | place: China | collected 2011
GTGCCATCGATATGATTTTCCACAAGGGTAAGATTGCCGAGACTTACAACATCGGTGGTTTCAACGAGTGGAAGAACATCGATATCATCAAGGTGGTTATCAAGACTGTTGATAGATTGCTCGGCAGAAAGGAAGGTGAGGATATGGACCTCATTACTTATGTAACAGACAGAAAGGGTCATGATATGCGTTACGCCATCGACTCAAGAAAGTTGCAGAAGGAACTCGGTTGGGAACCATCACTCCAGTTTGAGGAAGGTATCGAGAAGACTGTGAAGTGGTATCTTGAGAACCAGGAATGGATGGACAACGTAACCTCTGGTGATTACCAGAAGTATTACGAAAATATGTACAAAGACAGATAATACTCAGATATGTTTTTATCTGATAATTTCTATATCGAAGTTCTCCCAGCAGGATATGGTGATTGTATCTTCATGTCCATACATAAAGAGAATAAAGTTTTCAACATTTTAGTAGATGGAGGCTTAGCTTCCACCTACTACAATGTGAAAGAACGAAGAAATCCGATGGGGCCTCTCAGTGCATTATTGTCTCATCTTAAAGATAAAGGTCATTATATCGACTTGCTGATATGTACGCATGTGGATGATGATCATATTGGTGGCATTAGAAAATGGTTTGAAATGGATTTCCCTACCAATGATTTCGTTCGAGAAATCTGGATAAATGATGATGTTCTGATAGCAGACCAACATGATTTGAATAACACCTCTGCCCATGCTGCTTCTATCATTGATAAATTGAAAAAACAGCATATTCAATATCAAAACGGCATTGTGACGGGCTTTTCCAAGAAGTATGAATTTTGCAGTATCAATGTGTTAGCACCTTCAACAGCCCATCATAATGTCATAGCCCATGATATTCATAAGTCATTAGACAACGCTTCTTCGGAAAAGGAAAATAACAAAAAAACATTCATGGAATTGGTCCATGAGGACTGGAATATGCAAGATAATACGCCGGAAAATGAAGCTTCTATCGCTTTTGAATTAGAATGTTGGGATGGAGTCAAGCTCCTATTATTAGGTGATGCCAACTATCAAGACTATATGGAAGGGTTGAAGTTGTTTCATCATGATAAGGAAGAAAAGATAGATTACAATATCGTAAAGTTGTCTCATCATGGAAGCAAAAATAACTTTCACCCTGACTTCTTAAAGCGAATACATACACCTTACTATATTGTGTCAACTAATGGTGGTAAATTCAAGCATCCCGACAAAGATGTGTTAGCCCAAATCATTTGTAATACGGATTCTGTAATTTTGTTCAATTACAAGAAACGGATGCAGGAACTTATATTAGAGCAAGATAGATTAGATTTTCCAAATTTAGATACTCGCATTAAGGCATTAAACTGATGGATATAAACACAATTCGCCAATGCCATACTGTTCATGTAGAGGAAGGAAGTGGCGTGATAGTAAAAACTTATACAGATGAATATTGGTATGTGTTGACAGACTATCACGTTGTAAAGAATGTCACCAATGACAAGATTACGTGTTGCTTTTCATCACAAAGTCCACTGAAAGATAATCGCATTGTCATTTTGGATGACTTGCGTGATGAAGAACTTGACGTTGCCATCTTTAAAATATCTCCACTATGTCTTGGGGAGTTTGATTATCTCCCAATTTGTGGAAGCAGCAAAGAGTTCCCGTATCGCCATATAGGCTTTCCTAAACAACGTCAAAATGGAGCTGCAATTTGTGATAGTGTTGTATTGGACATTACTCATATTGATGGCTTAGTAAAAGGACATTTGATGGAGTATGGATATGCGCAAGCTCCTAAGAAAGACGAAATAGAAGGAATGTCTGGAGGTGGTATCTTTGATGATTTACTCAGACTAGTAGGACTTCATAAACGTTCTTCCTGTTATGATGAAAATGAATTATTAGGCAAAGCTGCCTATATACCAATAGCTGACTTTAAGAAAGTATTGGGTAATCATGAAGGTTGGTGCCCAATCCAAGAGTTTGATTTAACCACATTTGAGACGTTTACGAGTGAGGTGTTTGCCTTTAATGACGATGCTTGTGTTAGAAATGCTGCCGCCTCCATTTTGATGAAATTAGATGAATACGAGGAGCAGATTGAACGCCTCTCCCCGATGGATGTCATAACCACTCTGAAAAATCGTCACTATTTGTCGGAAGAAATGGTTATCGAAGAGCAGAGCCGTGATTTTTGGATTGCCTTTTCTGAGTTTGTCATAGGTATCATGGTACTGCTGGATTTCAAGATAGATTAAGAAAACTTGATAACAGCTATTTATGATAAATTTCACTTTGTCTATTCCAAAGAGCCATTTGATTTATTTGATGCAAGAGACAAATTGGACATGTCATTGTTGGTAGGAGTAAGGAAAGATGCCAAATTGGTAGTTGGTGGCTTACTTCCAAGCGGTACTTTGAGAGGGTGCGTATTGAACAGTACAATACCAACTATTACATGTGCAGAGCAGTACAATGAAAAGGATATCAAACGCTCTGACAGACGGCTTTTGCAGAGAATCACAATAGCCAACAGCTGTATATTTCAAAAGGCGGTTGAGAAAAGTGTGGATGACGAGGATGCCACTTTTGAACATTTCAAAGAACTATTAAAATCTAAATTGCAATGAAAGATGCTATAGTTAAATCGTTTGACTCATTTGCAGTTCGTTCAAAAATTTTGGTTTGTGTCACAAAATGCTTGACAGAAGATAAACTGAGAGAAAACTGGCGCAATTATCGAAATGATTTTGCGGTAGAGTATCAAACAGATGACATAGATGAGTTTGAAAGATGGAATTTCTATTTGTTCTATGTTGTTGATAACAAGAATGCAATTGATCGTAATTTAAAATACGAGATAGAGCATGATACAATCTCGTCACGTAAGATAGTCGTCAGCAAAGATGAACTGCAAGATGAAAATGGAGAAAGTTTGGTGGCGAGATATATAAAATATGACATGGGACAAGTCAAGGCTTGTGCAGAGCCACCATTGTTTAAGTGTGATAAAAATGTAGAAAAACTGATAAAATGAAGATAAGACACGTTTTTATTCAAGCTTTCAGACAGTTTGGGAAGGTTCCAGTGAATTTGACTTCGACATTAGACCCTAATAAGGCTTCTAATTTTGTTGCCATTTATGCGCCTAATGGTTTTGGAAAAACTTCGTTTTTTGATGCCATGGAGTTTTGTGTCACAAAATCAATCCAAAGAGTTTCAGTTAATTTTAAGGAAAACTTCAAGGTTGACCAAGAACAAGGAAGCACGACTTTCATTCATAACAAGGATTTTCCAGATTTGCCAATAGATATTGTCATGAACTTTGAAGGGCATGATGATATAAGAACGACATGTAATCCACAAGATGAGTGTTCTATGTTGAAAGGCAATGGGGACAACTTGTATTTCAGAAATGCCGTGTTGAGCCAAAACTGGTTTTCAGAGTTTCTTTCCACAAGTAGTGCAGAGCAACGTTTCAAGATATTTACCGATTATTTTGTAGAAACTAAAGATTTATTGGATTATTATCGCCGTTTGTCAACAGCTTCAACTTCTTTTAATCGTATGGTTATCAAGACAAATAAGGAGGTAAAGAGTCTGAAAAAAGAAATCGATGGCAAATTGGATGCTGGGGTTATACTACAGATTGAAGATGGAGTAAAGAAATTAGCAGACAATGGCATATCTGTAAGATGGGAAGGAAAACTTGACGCAGAAACTCTTACTGTGTTAAGGATGGAGAGTGACAATCTAATTGCTGAAATAAAGGCACAAAAAGAGGATATTGCAGACAAAATTGCTAATCTTAATCTCGTAAGCGTGGGGAATGACCAAATCATTAGCATTCAAGAACTCGAAAACTACGAAAAAGCGATAGATGAAAAGAAAAAGCAATTAACTGAGTGTGAAAACTGGTTGCAGAGACTGAATGTTTATTTGAAAGCTGAAAGCCAAGTAGAGGAAGGACGTAAATCCTTACTCCTCTGTCAGAAAGAAAAGGATAGACTTGTATATTTGACAGATAACTATGAACCATTCAATAAAATCCATCAAGGTGTCGTTCAACTTTCAAGAGACAAGGAGCTACTATTGAAGAAAATAGCCAACAACCATATCCTGTTGGATGACAAGTATAAACGTAAGAAACAACAAGACGGCATTTTGTCAGACTACCAGAAAGAAAGAGATTCCATTCAGAATAAAATTTTAAAATTACATGACAGATATGTTGAACTGGCTTCTTTGCTCAAAATGAAAGTAGAGACAGAGATGTCGTTGGCATCAAAAGAAAATCCTTTGCAGGAAACGATAAACCAGCATGATGCTCTTGTCAACCAAAAAGAATCCTTGTGTCGTCTAAGAATATCTATTGAAGAAGAGACTATTGATTGTACAATAGGGATATATGTTGATGAAGTAAAGTTTATCAAGGAACTAAATGAAAAGATTCATTCAGAGGAAGAGCAATTATTGTTGATAGAAAAGCGAATCAACGAGAAAGGGGCTTTGGAGAATGAACTACAGCAATTGATAATCTCTTCCCACAAAGTATTGGAGCATTTAAAAGGAAGCAAATGCCCTCTCTGCGGTACAGACTTTGAAACACAGGAAAAACTTCTGAAGAATATTTCGGAAAATACTGTTATATCAACAGCTTTAGAGGAAGACTTGCAGGAGAAGAATGTGTTGGCTGATAAAATCAATCAGCACAAAAATTCAATGTCTGAAAAACGAAAAGAATTGTTTGACAAGATTGATAAGGAGAATTCTGAAATCATAGAGAAGATAAAGTCCATTGATATTTCTGCCAAACAGTTGAGGGATGAAAAAGAACAATTGAAATCTACATGGAACAACATTGTTTCTAAACTTGCGCAAGATTATGGCGACATAAAAGGAACCATAGAGGAAGACAAGCAAAAAGAACTGAAAGGTTTAGTAGAAGCGACAGAATCAAATATAACGGCAACGCAACAGATATTAAGCGGACTAGAAAAAGAGATAAACCAATGTCTTGCAGATATAACAAGTCATGAGGATAAGATAAAAGAGATAGATGAAAAATCTATAGCATTATCAGAGGATGATTTTTATGTGGTATACACTACGAGATTAGATGATGAAAAATTCTCAGAAGAATGTCTTGATAGTTGGAATAATAGACTTGCATCAATAGACGAAGAGATTGTACAGATTGGTCAACAGCAAAAATCAAGTCAATGCAAACTTGATGAGTTGATAAAATCTGGATTCAAAAAAGAAGAAACTCCTTCGATGAAGGATAAGAGAAACGTTTTAGCAGAAGAACTTTCAGAAAAATTGAATGTTTGGAACAATACTCTTTCCTTCTTAATGAATGTTTGTATGATACCGATTGAAGGCAGAGCAAAATCAAACGAAATTAAAGTTATGTATGAGAGTGTGTTGGAAGCAACACGAAAGAATCAAGAAAAGGTTGATACGATACTAACTCTGCTGAACAAGTATGAAGTCTTACTTACACTTGGAGAGAAATATAGCAAAAATGAAGAGAGAAAGGTTGAGTTACGTAATAAAGAAGAACAACTGAAAGAAGAAACACAAAAAAGAGATTTAATCAATGATGAGAGAGCAAGACTTCAAAAATACCTTGAAGACTTTGTGAAAGGATTCTTCCAGTTGGACATCATCAATAAGTTGTATAACACGATAGACCCTCATCCGGAATACAAGCAAATAGATTTCAAGTGTGACTTTAAAAATAAAGATCCAAGACTTAATGTTGTCATGTATTCTGTAAAAGATGGACATGACACGATTGTCCCGAATCTTTATTTTAGTACAGCCCAAATCAATATCTTGTCTTTTTGTATCTTCTTGGCAAAGGCATTATATGCCAAAACTGATAAGAATGAGGATTTAGGCTGCATCTTTATAGATGACCCGATTCAAGCGTTAGATGATATTAATGTTCTGTCAATGATAGATTTGCTACGCAATGTAGCCTATTCTCTTGACAAACAAATCATCTTGACCACTCATGATAGAAACTTCTTTGAACTGTTGAAGAAGAAAGTTCCGGCAGAACTATTTGGGTCAAGGTTTTTGGAACTTAAACAAAGAGGAGTTTTTTGTGAGGGATAATTACATATATTTTGAAGAATATGAAAGTATCGATTATAACCAGTTGTTACAACCGTGAGAAGACAATTCGCGGTGCTATAGAGAGTGTGTTGGCGCAGGATTATCCTGACATCGAGTATATCATCGTGGACGGTGCTTCCAAGGATCATTCTGTAGAGGTTATCCGTGAAGCTATCGCTGGTCATGAGGATCAGGTAAAGTTTATCTCTGAGCCTGACCATGGTATGTATGAGGCTATCAATAAGGGTGTCAGAATGGCAACGGGTGATGTGATTGCTCTCTGCCATTCGGATGACTTTATGTTTGCCAAGGATACGGTATCGCACGTTGTGAAGAAGATGGAGGAGACGGGTTGCGATTTCCTCTATGCCGATGGTATCTTCGTGAATGAGCAGAATACCAATAAGGTGGTGAGAAAATGGATTGGAGGCAAGTATGCTCGCTGGAAGGTGAGATGCGGCTGGCTGCCATTGCATCCTACCTGCTATATCAAGCGTGAGGTGATGATGAAATGTGGTCTCTATGATGAGAGCTACAAGATTGCTGCTGATACAAACCTCCTGGTGAACTATCTGTATAACTGCCAGCTGAAGGTGGCGTATCTCCCGGAGTTCGTAACGAGAATGCGCATGGGTGGGATGAGTACCGATTCTGCCAAGCGAAAGAAAATGTGGGATGAGGACATCAGGGTTTATTCTGGCTATGGCTTCAAACCAGTGACATTGACAAAGCTGATGAAAATGGCTTGGAAGGTGCCACAATTTATCAAGGCAAAGTTTATGTAAAACTTTGTCTTGAATGTGGGTTAAAGGCGATGGTCGCCTGGTCCTGGTCCGAGCTTGCGGTCAATGGCATCAAGGATTCGCCAAAGAAGAAGGCGAATTTGTTTAGTTATACTATGGATATGATGTAATCTCATGTTTCTACTTTTCATATTATAGAAACGAGATAGATTTTATTTTATTGCATATCTGAATAAATGATATGATTTTTGATTTTCTGAAATATTGTCTTGATGGAAATGACAATATAAGTAATGTTGTTGCTGATATAGATTGGCAGCAGCTGTATTCCTTTGCTTCTAAGCAAGCGATATTGGGGCTTTGTTTTGATGGTATTGAACGAATGGGAAAGGAGTATCCTGAGGAGTTGAAGCTGAATCCGATAGGAAGGAAACTGCTGATGACTTGGATTGGTAAGGTGCAACAGATTCGCAGGCAGAATATGAATGTAAATGGGGTTGCAGCTAAACTCTATTCAAAGTTTAATAAAGATGGACTCAGATGTTGCATATTGAAAGGTCAAGGGAATGCCTTAATGTACACAAATCCTTATTCTCGTACTCCAGGGGATATTGATGTATGGGTGAATGCAAGCAGAGAGGATATAACAGAATATGCAAAGAGTCATTTTAAACTGAAAGATGATATAAGGTTTCATCATATTGAAACGACAATGGATGGTGTGCCTGTGGAGTTGCATTTTTTTCCTTGTTCGATGAATAATCCTCTTTATCATGCTAGATTGCAGAAATGGTTCAAACTGAATGCAGATTTGCAATGCTCAAATGTTGTTAGCCTGTCAGACGGTATTGGAGAAATTGCTATACCAACGACGGCATTCAATGTGGTTTATCAGCTGACGCATCTTTATCATCACTTCTTTGATGAGGGAATTGGAATGAGGCAAATCGTTGACTACTACTTTGTTTTAGTGAAGAGTGAAGAACGAAGAGTGAAGAACCTGACGGCATTGCAGCGAGAATTGAAGCATCTTGGATTGTGGAAGTTTGCAAGGGCGGTGATGTATGTGCTACATGAGGTTTTGGGAATATCAGAGGAGAAGATGATAGCTCCGATGGATGAAAAGCGAGGAAAGTTGTTGTTAGCAGAGATACTGAATGGTGGCAACTTCGGACAGCACTTCACCAAGTATGGGCATTTCACACAACAAGGAATGGCAAAGAAATACTTCCTGAAGATATGGAGAAATATGCATTTCGTGCGATATTATCCTGCAGAGGCACTAAGTGAGCCTTTGTTCAGAACTTGGCACTTCTTTTGGCGGTTATGCCACAAATAAAACTAGCTTGGATTGCAGATGCTGTGGAAGGTGCCGCAGTTTATCGGTGCGAAATTCAAGTGATAGGCTCATTATTTATGAATATACAGAACATCATAAACATCTTAAAATTAGAAAAGTAATGTGGTGGAAAATAATTTTAGGAGTAATAGGATTAGCTGTCGTTGGTTTTATTGGCATGGTCATCAAGATGGCGATAACTGAAGCAAAGGAGGAGACGAGGGATATAGAGAGGGCGAGTAAATCAGAAAAATGATTTGGTGCAATTGTCCGTATCGGTCGGCGCAGATATCCGTATCGACCGACGCAGATGTCCGTATCGGTCGGCGCAGATGTCCGTATCGGTCGACGCAGATGTCCGTATCGACCGACGCGGATGGTTTTAGCAGTGCTTCAACTCCATATCCCTTCGCGATTTCGACTTGATTACGAGCCATACGCCACTGAAGACGAGCACTACTGCCACGGCTTGCTTCCACGTGAAGAGGCACATGCCACAGGCGATGCTCACTGATACCGCCACCACGGGCTGCATATAGTTGTAGATGCTCACCACGGTGGGGCGCAGCGTGCGTTGCGCCGTCTGCATACACAGGTAGGCGATGTAGGTGCCGAAGAACACCACGAAGCCCGTTTCGAGCCATGTCTTGAAGCTGACAGCCTGCCAGTCGGTAGACGCGGCGTGCGAGCCGAGGAACGGCGTGAGCAGAATCGTAGCCCACGTGAACATCCACTTGCTCATGGTTATCGGACTGTAGCGTTTCAGAATGCTGCGATAGAGCGAGAGGTAGAGCGCGAACGACATCTGCGCAGCCACGCACAGCAGGTCGCCACGTATGTCGCCGATGCGCGAGTCGTTGGCTACGGCGGTGCTGGCTATCAGAATGACGGCACCCGAGCAGCCTACGCCCACGCCCAACGCCTTGCGCCCCGTGATGGGTTCCTTCAGAATGAGCGCTGCGAATATCATTGCGAAGATAGGCAGCGATGTGGTTACGATGGCGGCGTTGGATGGGGTGGTGATGCTCAGGCCGATGGTGAAGCAACACTGGTTGCACACGAGTCCGAATACGCCGGCTCCGCACAGCACGAAGATGTCCTTGAGAGGCACATGCTCGTGCTTGGTGAAGAGCGATGTTATCCAGAAGAACACCGCTCCGCCCAAGGCACGCAGATATACCATATTCAGATTGTCCACCCCGCTGAGCATCGCGTCCTTGCCGATGGGAGCCATGAGACCCCAGATGGCGCAGGCGGAGAGAATGGCGAGGTGGGCAATCAGTACGCGTTTGTTCTGCATTGCGTCTATACGAGGTGAGCGATGAGGTCCTCACGCTCGCCGGCGAGCATGTCAATAACCGGAATTTCAACCATTGTGTAGCAGCCCGGCTGCTGGCGCATTGAAGCGCGAGCCACGTTGACGAGCACCTGACCGGTAAGTGCAGGGTTGTTGATGCTCATGGTGAACTCCATGCGCTGGTTCTGAGTCTTGCCGCTCACGCCCTTGCGTGTGAGATGCACGCCGTGACCCATGTCGCGCACGGCATCAACCGACTGCACTGCGAACACGTGAGTCTCGTCGTTAGAGAAGTAGGGGTCTGCCTTGATAGCCGCCGTAACGTCTTCGAGCTTCGCTCCCTCCTCAAGTTCTACGTACACCATGCGGCGGTGCAGTCCTTCGCCCTTCGGTATGGTCATAGACAGAGCATCCTTCACGCCCTCCTTAGAGCGCACGCATACGCTGTGGCCCATCGACATGCCGGGTCCGAAGTTGGTGTAGCTGAGGCCCTTCGGTGCGAGGCTCTGCATCAGAGTGCGCACGATAGAGTCGGAACCCGGGTCCCAACCGGCAGCGATGATGCTCACCGTACCGTTCTTCTTGCACTCCTCAGAGAGAGTGCGACGGTAGTCGACGATAGAAGTATGTATGTCGAAGCTGTCTACGGTGTTGATGCCGAGTGCAGATATCTGCTTTGCGTACTCCTCGCACGAGCGTGTCGGAGTAGCGAGGATAGCCACGTCTACATCCTTCAACTCGCGGATGTCCTTCACAACCTCGTACTGAGCCAGTTCTGCAGGCTTGTTCTCGGCACCGTGACGGCGCACTACACCAGCAATCTCAAAGTCGTCGGCAGCCTCAAGCGCCTGAATCGCATACTGACCGATGTTGCCGTATCCCACTACGGCTGCTCTAATCTTTTTCATGTCTTTCACTTTATTATAATTAATAAATGGACGTAACACATCGTATTATAGATGTGTTGCATCGTTCTTGATGAGTGCAAAGTTATAGAAAATCATTAAAACAACTTCTTCCTGTATGACGTTTTTTTATGTATTTTACTGTCTGTTAGGCAAAATCATTAAAAATAGGTATTTCATAATTCGCTGATTATGCTTAATTTTGCAACCGTAAAATAAAAATACTCAACGACAATGAAAAAGAAATATCTTGGCAAGACCATCGGGTCGTTGCTTATCGTACTTCTTATGATGCCGTTAGGGCACGCTCTTATGATTCTCATGGAGCACTTCCTTGAGCCGACAACGCTTCACTATTCGGCGTTCTTGATGGGCTTCGTAGGACTCGTAATCACCATAGCCGGTGTGTTCGTGAAGGGCGACACACGCCAGACCTGCTTCGGACTCACCGGAGCCTTGCTCTTTTGGACCGGTTGGGTGGAGTTTCTTTTCGCTTACTTCGCTCAGCGCTTCGGTGTACATTGCGATCTTGTAGGCAACGGCGTTGTGCAGACTGTTACGGAATACGTCAATGGTGTTGGTGTCAACCATACGTTCACAATCAACGGCACACCGCTCGAAGATTTCTCGCGTGCCGAACTTAAAGAGCTGCGCGGCTCGCGTCCAGAATATCTCATCATGCCCGCCACGTTCGGCATGTGGATGATGTTCGTAGTGATGTACACCTTCTGCACCCGCACTGGCTGTCTGTTCATCCGCTGGGTACAGAGGCATTGCGGAATAAACGAAAAGGTGGAGTTGCGACCTATGGCGTATCATCCGAGCATAGTGATGTTCATGGAGTGGAACATCATGATGTGGGGACTCTACATGCTGCTTATGTTCTGCTACGACCCCGTATTCCTCGGCGACCATCACCCCGTGACCTACGCCGTTGCAGCCATCTGCCTCTTCGGTTCGGTGCTGATGTTCAAGAAGCAGCTCTACATAAAGCAGTGGGGACGCAACCTGCGCATGGCTTACGCCACGGTTATCGTGTTCTGGACCTTCGTGGAGGTGGTTGCACGCAACGGACTCTTCAAGGAGATATGGGTCGACCCGATGAATCATGTGGTGGAGATGAGCGCAGTGCTCGCCATCTTCGTGGTGCTCATCGTGGGCAGCTGGATGTATAATGTGAAGGATGCTGAGGCTGACGCGAAGTTATTGGCATAGTTTATGCATTATATAATATACAGTAATAGTAAAAGACAATATATAATAACATTAAAAAACAAAAATAAAAACAACTCTTTTTATGAAAAGAATTTTTACTCTCTTGTTCGCTGTTCTCACAGCAACAACAATCATGGCACAAATGCACGGACCGATGAAGTTCGTTGGTGCATCGAATATGACAGTCTCAACAATGAGCAACGATAACCCCAGTGATACAATCTTGTTCGCAATGAACGGCATGGAGTCGGGCAACATCACTCTGCCTGCCATGAAGGGTATGAAGACAATACCATCGTTCACCATCAGCGGTGCTAAATTCACGTTGGGCGAGAACCACGTTGTGACATTCGCCGACCAGGCTTTCAGCACAAAGGTGAAAGTGGACGGAGCCGAGAAGAACATCACCGGCACATCGCTTTCGGGCACATACAACATGGCTGACAACTCGCTCTCGCTTACTGTTGTGTTCCAGTACGGCAACATGCCGATGTCTATGACATACACCGTGAAAGGCTACTACGTAAAGGCGGTGTCTAACCCCATCACTGTTACAGTAGGCGGACAGTTCACATACAACAACGACAACGTAACATACGAGCTGCGCCGATACAAGGACGGCGGAACAGACAAGCTCGACGTTACTGTTCCTTCCTATTCGCTCGCAAACACCGTCATGGGCGACCTCACACTCGGCACATACACCGTGAAGGGACTCGTTTACGATGAGGCGCAGGGCGGCTACTACCGCGACTATAAGAACGACGGACTCTCGTTCCACTTCAAAGCCGTGAAGAACGGCGCGACAGCAATGGACAAGGACTACGAGTTCGCTAAGGAGAAGGCTAACAACATCCTCGTGAAGTACGAAGGCAGCAACGTAAGCTCTATCGTCAACACCTTCCAGGTGGGAACCATGCCTTTCGGTATCGTGTCTGTGTTCAGTGGTGCAACAACATCAATAAACAACATCACCACAACGCCGTCTCACGATTTCAACACCACATCGTCTCAGCAGTACAACCTTGCAGGTCAGCGTGTGGACGACAACTATAAAGGCATTGTTATTGTCAATGGTAAGAAGTATTTGAGAAAATAGTATAATGATTAAAAAAGCCATTTTACTTGCTGTTGCAACTGTGAGCATACACATGCTCACAGCCTGCAACGGCATTTTTGATGATATATACGACCAGCCGAAGCCGGTTGTGCCGGCGAAAGGACAGCTCGTCATCGATGCTACGAGCTGGACCGACTGGTATTATGTCTCTCTGCCACGCCTGCAGCGACTTGCTGAGGAGGGCGACGAGGACGCTCTGCTTAAGGCTCAGAGCGAGTTCGAGAAGCGTCCTATCCCGTTTGCGCTCAGCGAAGGCAGCGAGTGGGACGGACGTTCGGGGCAGTATCTGTACTGGTTCGACGTGTGGGGCGAAGGCATACAGAACAACGAGTTTCGCCAGCTCACCAAGACCGACGCTCAGCAAGACCCCGAGGAGTGGAGCTTCGCCGTGCACCGCAACAACGTGCGCACAAACGGTGGTGCCGTCTACGAGACGCAGTACACCTCCTTAGACCAACTCCCCGAGTCGAGTGCCGAATTCGCTAACAAGGAGTTCACCGCCGACGAGTGGAGCGAGAACGAAGTGTGGAGCAGTCAGGAACAGATGCTGCTTAGCCTCGTGCCGTCGCAGGGCATCAATATTAATAAGGTGCTCTCGTCGTGGCTTGAGTTCAAGTTCAACGTGCCGCCCGACTACATCCACTACAAGAATGTCTTCATCCTGCGACTTGCCGACGGCACCTACGCCGCTCTGCAGCTCGCCAACTACATATCGCCCGAAGGCAAAAAATGCTTCCTGACCATTAACTACAAGTATCCTTATTAGGGTGGTGAGATGTTGAGATGTTGAGATGTTGAGATGTTAGGGTGTTGAGATGGTGAGATGTTGAGATGTTGAGATTTGCACATACGCAACCAGCTTCTGTGAATTCTGCGAATTCCGTGGGATAACAACGCGCCCTAACATCTGTGCTGATCTGTGACATCCGTGGGAGAACAAACGCACCCTAACATCTGTGCAGATCTGTGACATCTGTGGGAGAAAAAACGCATTCCACCATCTGTGTAAATCCGTGAAATCTGTGGGAAACTCACAAGACTGCGTGGGTATGGCAAGATGCCATACCCTCCTATAATTTCAAATACAATAAGAATAATGATAAAGAAAATATTCCTTCCGCTCGCTCTCTTCGCAACATCGCAAGCAGCGATGGCGCAGGCAGACCCAGAACGGCTTGGTAGCTTGCCAGAGCAAGAACTCGAAGACGCGCAGCTCGACTCCATCTTCCGCCACTACGAACTGGAGGAGGTGGTGGTGACTGGCACACGCACACCGAAGTTCCTGAAGGACACACCTATACAGACACGCGTCATCACGTCGCGCGACATTGCCCGCACCGATGCCACGAACGTGCAGGACCTCCTGCAGCAGGAGTTGCCCGGCGTGGAGTTCTCCTACTCGATGAACCAGCAGACCCACCTCAACTTCGCCGGATTCGGCGGACAGGGCATCCTCTTCCTCGTTGACGGCGAGCGTCTCGCAGGCGAGTCGATGGACGATGTCGACTTCTCGCGTCTGCTTATGGCTGGCGTGGAGCGTATCGAGATAGTGAAAGGCGCATCGTCGGCGTTGTACGGCAGCAGTGCAGCTGGTGGAGTGGTGAACATCATCACAAAGAACGCCACCGAGCCGTGGACCCTGAACCTGAACGCACGCTACGCCAAGCACAACGACCAACGCTACGGTGGCGTGTTCGGACTCAGCTCGAAGCACTGGAGAAATGCGTTCAGTGCCAACTATCACAACAAGGACAACTACAACGTGACGAGCGCTGCCAACCCCGTGACACGTGTCATCTCCACCATCTACGGCGAGCGCACCGTCGATTTCAAGGACAAGCTGACATGGCGACCCTCCGACCGACTGAGCATCGGAGCACGTGCCGGCTACTTCTTCCGCGAGACAACACGCACCGTGAACCTGCCCGAACGCTATCGTGACTTCTCTGGCGGCTTGCGTCTCGACTGGCTGATTACCAAGGACGACAACCTGCAGGCGAGCTACGCTTTCGACCAGTACGACAAGTCGGACTATCAGCAGCTGCGCCACCTCGACATACGCGACTACAGCAACGTGCAAAACACGGTCCGACTGCTCTACAACCACTCGTTCGGCGAGACAGCGATGCTCACTGTCGGTGCCGACTATATGCACGACTATCTCTTTAACACTTATCTCGCCGGCGCAGCACGCGAGCAGGACTGCTACGACGTGTTCGCGCAGTACGACTGGAACATCACTGACAAACTCGAAGCCGTGGCTGCTGTGCGCTACGACTATTTCTCCGATCAGTCGAACTCGCAGCTTACGCCAAAGCTCAACCTCCGCTATAAGCCCAACCACCGCCTCGTGCTGCGTGCCGGCTACGGCATGGGCTTCCGCGCACCGTCGCTGAAGGAACGCTATTACAACTTCGACATGGCTGGCATCTGGATTGTCGAGGGCAACGAGAATCTGAAAGCCGAAAAGAGCCACAACTTCACGCTCTCTGCTGAATACTCACGCGCCAACTGCAGCCTTGCCGTGTCGGCATATTACAATAATGTAATAAACAAGATCTCTACATCGGCGCCCTATTTCAAGTCGATAGAAGACAAGCTGCCCTATCTGCCCTATACCAACCTCGCCAACTACAGAGTGTTCGGCGCAGACGTTAGCATGCAGGCACGCTGGCAGAACGGCATCTCGGCACGACTCAGCTACGCTCACACCAAGGAGCGCCTGCCGAAGGACAAGGATGGCAACACCATAAACAACCAGTACATACCGGCACGAGCCCATGCTCTGAACGCCAACGTCGACTACGACCATCAGTTCACGAAGCGCTACGGTATATATGCTTCGCTCAACGGACGCTTGCTTTCGGGTACGGAGAACGTGGAGTTCAAGAACTACTACGACGTGACCGAGGGCACGGTGCGTGTGAAGTATCCTGCCTACACCCTCTGGAAACTCTCGCTCACGCAGCGTGTAGGCAAGGCGGTGAGTATAACCACCGCCCTTGACAACCTCTTCAACTATCGTCCGAAGCACTACTACCTCAATGCGCCGCTCACCGACGGCATCACGTTGCAGGTAGGAGTGTCAATCGACGTAGATAAGTTGTTCTGATAAGCATCGGAAGTTTATCTGATAAGTATCGGAAGTTCATCAGACAAGCATCGGAAGTTTAAGAAGTGATTGGTAAAAGCTAAAGTTTAGTTTAGACTAACACCTCTTAAACTTCTGTTTTTATATTATGAATACCCAATTATTATTAGTATATTTGCAGCGATAATTTAACGACTAAGCAAATATGGTACTTTCAAATCTACAGCACAGCGACCGCATAGAGTCGCTACACCCGTTGTTCAAGACCGTGTTCGACTACGTGAAGTCGCACGACTTGCTCAATACTCCTTGCGGACGCATAGAGTTGCAGGGCGACGACCTCTTCATCAACAACGTCAACCCCGAGTGCGTAGCAGCCGACAAGCAAGTGCTTGAGGTGCACCGTCAGTATATTGACATCCACATCCTCCTCGAAGGTGAGGAGACCATCGGCTGGAAAGCTATCGAGGACTGCACGAACGAGACGAAGCCATACGATGCCGAAGCCGACTGCGCTCTCTATGCTGAGCCTGCTTCCGCTTACGTGAAGATGCATCCGGGCGAGTTCCTCATCGTGTGGCCCGAAGACCCACACGCACCGGTGATTGGTGAGGGAAAGATTCGCAAGTTGATTGTTAAGGTTAAGCTTTAGTAGTTGAGAGTTGAGAATTGAGAGTTGAGAGTTATGATTACCTTTATAGCTGAAATTCAGTGACAATAATTTTCAGCAATATTGTGTATTATAGCTTTTAGCAAAATATATTAACTTCATTGCATATCATAACTCTCAATTCTCAACTCTCAATTCTCAACTAAGATAATATCTTCGCAGCCGATTTTCTTCCAATCGAACCCTGCCACCAGCTCCTCAGCCCTCACCCTATTGGGCGACTCCTGCAGTCCTGCTTTATAAGCCAACAAGCCTATAATATCCTCTGCTTCGAAGCGCGATTGTAAAGCCCCCATATCCAGGCTGCGGTCGCGCTTCGACAGTCTCTGCCCCTCGGTGTTGCAAAGCAGTGGCAGATGAGTGAAGCGCGGCGGAGCAAATCCCAACTCCTTTGCCAGATAAATCTGTTGTGGCGACGAGAGCAGCAAGTCGCGACCGCGCACTACCTCCGTGATGCCCATCAGCGCATCGTCCACCACCACCGCCAGCTGGTAAGCCCAAGCCCCGTCCTTGCGTCGCACGATGAAGTCGCCACATTGCGTCGTCAGGTCTACAGTCTGCTCGCCGTAGTGTCCGTCGACGAACGACACGATTCCCTCGCCCTCCTCCGGCACACGCATACGTATAGCCGCCGGTCCGCTATGCGTCCCCGGTTTCAGATTGCGGCACGTCCCCTTATACACCACGCGCCCGTCGCTTTCGTGCGGAGCCTGCGTAGCCAATATGTCCGCACGCGTGCAGTAGCAAGGGTACGTCATACCACGGTCAGCAAGTTTCTGCAGCTCCGCCTCATATATCTCGCCACGCTCGCTCTGATAGAACGGACCCTCGTCCCACGTCAGGCCGAGCCATTCGAGGTCGCCCATAATCAAGTCGGCATACTCCATACGCGAACGCTGCGGATCAATATCCTCAATACGCAGTACCCACTTGCCACCCTGCGCCTTTATCGAAAGCCACGACAGCAACGCACTGAATACATTGCCCAGATGCATACGTCCCGTCGGCGACGGCGCAAAGCGACCCCTCTCTATATATTCCTTATTGTTCATCTTTGTTTTATTAGGAGGGTAGGGCATCTTGCCCTACCCACGCACCCTTCTTTAGTATTAGGAGGGTAGTACATCTTGCCCTACCCACGCACCCTCGCACTGCTATATAATGACAGCTTAAAGGCTGCGTGGGTATGGCAAGATGCCATACCCTCCTATATTAGTCTGCAAAATTATAAAGAATAATCGGTTCGAGCGTAAGTTGTTGCAATAATATTCAGTTTTGTTACAAATCGATACTTGTTAGCTGAATAAAGCTACAAATTCGCTGAATGTTTCGGTTCGTTCTGCGTATTTGTTTGGAAAGTTACAAAAGTTTTCTATACCTTTGCGGTGTGTTTGAATAAAACAATAAGAAAATGAAAGGACCGAGCGCGTGAATCGTCACGTCGCCCGGTCTTTTTTGTGTTTAAAAACCTTGACAAGCTATTTACGAAACAGTTACATACTGCAAAACCGCCCGGATAGGCATCGTTTCCGACTGTCCTATCCGGGCGGTTTATATATAAATGTATAAGTGGTATTCTATGCGTGTAGCATTAGATCTGCACCTTCACGGTTGTAGCCTGAGCATTGCATACTACAGTAACGAGATATGTGCCCTTTGCGAGTTCCACCTTTGCCTTGTCGGCAGTAGTGGTAAGTCCGCTAACAACGCGTCCCTCAAAGTCGCTCACGAGGATGCGCTTTGCGAGTCCTGTAGTCTCCGGCATACTGATCTTAACGCAGTTCTTGCCAGCAACAATGCTGAAATCCTTTGCTGCAACCGTAGAAGCTACGCCGTCAACCACCTTCTTCTCAGCCAGACGGAACACACGTGTAGCGTGTTTGCGCACATCGGTTGTGAATGTGCCCGTAGCCTCGCCTGCCTCAGCGTTCTCCATCACGTCGCGAACGGTGTAAGTCTTTGTCGGGTCGAGAGCCGGAATAGCTGTGAAGTCGAATGTAGCCTGCTTCTCAGAACTTGACATATTGGTTACAGAGAGAGCCACGTCGCCGTTCTCGCAGTCCTTAGCGAAGACAACGAGGTTGTCTGCTTCTGAGATGAGGTCGCCCTGCTGACCCATGCGGTCCTGGTTGAGAGCGATAAGCTCCTTGTTGCGCAGCAGCTTGAAGTCGGCATCGGTGAGGGTGTTCTTGCTCGGGTCGAACGACAGAGCCATCGGCGAAGACCACATACACCAGAGCGCGAACTGTGTAGCATACTCGTCGTCGGTCATACCAGCGCCAGTGCCACCGCAGAGGTCGTTAGACGACTTACCCGTAGCGTGCAGACCAGTGCAAAGCATATCCGAATCGTTGAAGCGGTTAACGCCCTGATAAGCAGCGAGGTTCTTCATTGCCTCGATGCTCTGCACGACGCCAACACCGCTACCAGAACCAGTCCAACAGTCGCGTACGTCCTGCGAGATGCGCCAGCAGCGGCCGCCTACCTCAGCACCCCATTTCCACGGTTCGCGCACGCCCCACTCGCAGATGTAGAGCATAGTGTTGTTGTCAGCAGCAGCGAAAGCGTCAGCAAGAGCCTTGTAGCGCTTCTTGGCTGTCTCTACGTCGTCCGGCGCATAGCAGTAGTCGCACTTCACAACGTCTACGCCCCACTCGGCGTATGTCTTGGCGTCGATTGTCTCGTAGCCGTACGAACCGAAAGCGCCAGCACATGTTCTGTCAGCGGCGTCGGTGTAAAGACCGAACTTCATGCCGTTCTTGTGAACATAGTCGGCCACAGTCTTCAGACCGTTCGGGAAGCGTGATGCGTTAGGCTGCGGTGTGCCGTCAGCTTTGCGTGTGCCCTGCCAGAGGTCGTCCATCATGATGTGGTTCCAACCGCACTCGTACAGACCCTTGTTCTGGAAAAGTTCTACAGCCTGCTCAATAATTTTCTGTGAGATGTTGCCCTGAACCGAGTTCCAAGAGAGCCAGCCCATGAACGGAACGGGGTGTTGCAGAGAGCTTGATACGGTGAGTGTAACATCCTCCGATGTTGTCTCGCCGTCTACTGTGACGTTAATCTGATAAGTGTACACGCCTTCTTCAGCAACTACGCCCTCTACGATATTGCGGGCTGCGTTCCATGTAAGACCTGCAGGCAGATTGCTTACAGAGAGCTGAGCACCGGTAACGGTAGAGCGAACCTTCTGCATGAAGCGAACGTTAGGCTGCGAGAATACTGTTGTAGCACATGCGAGCTTTGTTGTGAGTTCTTCTGCGCTCACGATGCACGGACGTGTAGAGTTCTGATCCTGGAACACAAGGTAAGCGTTAGCCCAGTCGACGTGGTCGCAAGTGTTTGTGCCGTCAGTGCCGTTCGAAGTCTCAAGATAGAGATACTTCCAACCGCTGAGGTTGTCAGCGTGGATGTCTACCGACTGGTTCGAGAAGCGGTTGATAGTACCCTTAGCCACATCCTCTGTAGTGCCACCTTCAGCCTTTACGTAAACATGATAATCGAAGTTGCCAGCCTCCTTCACCTCGTCGTCAACGCCGAGCACAGTGTAGAAGTCGGTTACCGATCCGTTGAGCTTGATGATAATCTGCGACGGTCCGTGTGTGCCCACTCCGCTCTCGTACACCTTGCCACCAATGGTGATATCGTTGCCGTCGATGCTCTTGTCCTTCTTCGGAGTGTGGTTCTCCCAACCGCACTTGGTCTTTTCTATTTCGAGAGAAGACAGACGGATGTATTCCTGACCCAAAGGAGCGTCGGGGATAGTGACTACGTTGGAGCCTTCCTGCCACATATCCGACTCGTTGATGAGCTGCGGAGCTGTGCCAGCGTACTTGAAGTAAGCGTCGCCGAGATCCACGTGGTCGCCCCATGCCTCTTCGCCCTTGTCGAAGTTGAGAATAAGATACACTGCGTCAGTAAGGTCAACATCAATCGTTGTGCCGGTAGCGTCGTTGACATTGATAGTGCCACTCTTCACAGTCGTAGCCTGTTTGCTGCTGTTGTAAGTAGTGACAGTGTAGTCAACGATGCCGTGCTTAGCCTGGGTAGGCGCTGCTGCATCAATACCGAAAATAGCGTGAAAACTTTTGGCACCATTCACCTTCACCACAAATTTTGAAGGAGCATGTGTGCCTACACCCGTTGTGTAGGTGTTGCCGGCTATAATAAGCGGTGTACCAAACGTAGCCTTGTCGGCATACACCTTATTCTTATTATCGTCGTTGAAATAAGTGACAGTAGTCAGGTCGAGCGAACTCAACAGGCATACGTCGTTACCAGTTGGGGGGGGTAATTGTCTCTGCTTTAGCATCAACAATGCCCAACACACTGACAAGAAGCAAACCTATCAGCGCGCTTACGTTACGTAAAAGTTGTTTCATTGTTTTTTAATTAAAAAATTGATTTGTTGTATAATAGAATTTCTGCAAAGTTACCTATTATTGTCTGATTGGCAAAACATTACATCATGTTTTAACATAAAAAAGGTTCGTGGCGGCAACATGGCATGTGTCTATTTGCTTAATAGCAAAATTATTTGTAATTTAGCGACATAAAAACCAGACAATTCGCATGGAACCTAAATATAATATGAACAGATGAAGATACACCAGAAACTATACCAATACATATTTGCTGCGTCGGTCGTCTCGCTGCAAATACCGGCATCTGCCACTGCTCAGGTGCAGGAGCTGAACGTGCAGCGCGACACGATCCCCACATACCTGAAGGTACAGAACAAAGGTATCGTAAACAATGCGCTCGACGTGTTGAACGGCAATGCAGCCGGTGTTAACGTTACGTCGAACGGCATGGACCGTATGGCGCAGCTCTCGTCGGTGCGAGTGCGCGGCACCACGTCAATAGTAGGAGGCAACGACCCGCTCGTCATCATCGACGGCGTGACAAGCGACATCGCCACGCTCTCCACCATTTATCCTGCCGACATCGAGAGCTTCTCTGTGCTGAAGAATGCTGCCGAGACCGCACTCTACGGCTCGCGCGGTGCGTCGGGCGTTATCGAGGTGAAGACAAAGAGGGGCACAGGCAAAGGCTTCCAGATATCTTACGAGACAAACATCGGACTGGAAGCTATGTCAAAGAAACTCGACATGCTGTCGGCAGACGAGTATCTCGCTACAGCCAAACGCCTCGGGGTATATGCCAACAACGGCGGATGCAAAAACAACTTCTACGACGTAATCACCCGAACCGGCTTCGTACAGAACCACTACCTGGCTTTCAGCGGTGGTTCGGAACAGTCGAACTATCGTGCGTCGTTCGGCTACATCGACCATAACACCATCGTAAAGACCAAGGACTATAACAATTTTGTGGCAAAGATAGATGTCACGCAACATGCTTTCGGCAACCGTCTCGTCGGCGACTTTGGTGTGTTCGGCTCTACGTACAAGAACAATGACATCTTCGACCCGCAGATGCTGTTCTACTCTGCTGCATGTCAGAATCCTACATATCCTGCCGCACGCGATGCCAACGGCAACTGGACAAAGAACGGTTCTGCCTATCGTATCAATCCGCCTTCTGCCGTGCTTGCCGAACGTAGCGACCAGAAGGAGATGTACTTCAATACCCATATGCGACTGCTCTATAAGCTTGCGCCCTCGCTCAATCTGTCGGCATTCGGCAGCTACTCGTACACCTCAAACGAGAACTCTGAGTTCTGCCCGACATGGGTGTGGGCGCAGGGCAACGTATATCGCGGCGAATTCAAGAAACAGGAATATCTCGGCAATGTCTCGCTCGACTATGCCCATACATGGGGCATCCACTCGTTGGCAGCAGGACTCTCCACTGAATATCATTACCTGGAGCGCACGGCATTCTGGACACGCGCCAAGGGCATAACAACAAACGAGTTCGGATACGACAACATCGGAGCCACTGCGTCGCGTCCCTATGGCGCTACGGGCAGCATCTACGAAGACCAGTCGCTGGCATCGGTCATGGCAAACGCCTCCTATACATTATATAATAAGTATAAGCTGACGCTCACTATGCGTGGCGACGGTTCGTCTATGGTGGGCGACAACAACACGTGGGGCTTCTTCCCCTCGGTTTCGGCTGAATGGGACGTAAAGAAAGAGCACTTCTTAAGCCGTTGCGACGGAATAAGCGCACTGAAACTGCGCACAGGCTACGGACGCTCGGGTAATCTGGGCGGCATATCTGCCTATACTACAATGAACAATGTGCAGCAGACGGGCATCGTACCCGTTAACAACACGCCTACCGTGACGCTCGGCACCATACGCAACAACAACCCCGACTTGAAATGGGAGACAAAGTCGACGTTCAATATCGGTGGCGAGATCGGACTGTGGCACAACCGCTTGATGCTTACCGCCGAATACTATTACTCTAAGACCACCGACATGCTCTATTCCTACGATGTGCCCGTGCCGCCGTTTGCCTACGACAAGCTGCTGGCAAACATTGGCGCTATGTCAAACCTGGGTCTTGAAATTGGTTTCTCTATAGCTCCGGTGCAGACAAAGGATATAGACCTGAACGTGAGCATGAACCTCTCGTTCCAAAAGAATAAGTTGCTGTCGCTCTCTGGCAACTATAACGGCATGAATATGTCGGCTGCCAACATCACAGCCATTGGCTCCATAGACGGAGCCGGTCAGAACGGCGGTGACAACAACCATGTGCTCTACCAGATAGTAGGACAACCCTTGGGTGTGTTCTATCTGCCCCATTGCACCGGACTCTACAAGGACGAGCTGGGCACAATGAAGTATAGGATAGAAGACCTCGACCGCAACGGCACCATCGACTTCGGCGACGGTGGCGACCGACGCATCTGCGGACAAGCCACGCCGAAGGCAACGCTCGGCTCCAACATATCGCTGCGCTACAAGAATTTCTATATGTCTCTGCAGATGAACGGAGCTTTCGGACACAAGATCTTCAACGGTACGGCACTGGCATACAACAACATGTCGTCGTTCCCGATATACAACGTGATGAAGGGTGCGCCCGAACGTAACATCGTCGACCAGAACGTGTCCGACTATTGGCTCGAACGCGGCGACTACCTCAACTTCGAGTATCTAACCGTCGGCTACAACGTGCCGGTGAAGAGCAACATAGTACGCTCGCTGCGCGTGTCGTGTAGCGTCAACAACCTTGCCACCATCACGTCCTACAGCGGACTGACACCGATGGTCAACTCCTATGTTGTCAACTCGTCAATGGGCATCGACGACAAGCGCTGCTATCCTACGTACCGAACCTACTCCATAGGAGTGAGCGTGCAGTTCTAAACAGCCCGAAATGTTTTCACCAACGTAACGATTAATGACTATGAAACATAAATTTTTCGCATTGTCTGTTCTCGCCCTTTCGCTCTCGCTGACGAGTTGTCTCGACGAGACACCAAAGGATCAGATACCTGAACAGAATATTTACGACTCTGCCAATAGCCTGTACGTCAACGCCGTAGCTTCGCTGTACAACTATATAGGTGCACACGAAGAGGGCGAAGGCTTGCAGGGCACATGCCGCGGCATATACGACTACAACACGCTGACCACCGACGAGGCCATCATGCCCATACGTGGCGGCAACTGGTATGACGGCGGACTCTGGCAAAACATGTACAACCATACTTGGACTGCCACCGACACCGATCTGTACAACGTTTGGAAATATCTCTATAAGGTTATCGTGCTCTCCACAAAGTCGTTGGAGACGATAGACCAGTACAAGGCGCTGCTTACTGACCGGCAGCGTGACGAGTACAAGGCGGAAGTGAGAGCCGTTAGAGCCATGTTCTACTATTATGCTATGGACATGTTCGGACGCATCCCCATACTTGAGTCGACAGCGCAAAAGACAGCCGACATACGACAGAGCGAGCGCAGCGAAGTGTTCAGCTATATCGTGAACGAGCTGCAGACCGTGGCGCCGCTTCTGCCTCTTGAGCACAGCAATCTGCAAGGCAACTACTACGGTAGGTTGACGCGTCCGGTGGCGTGGTTCCTGCTTGCCAAACTCGCCCTCAACGCCGAAGTGTACACCGACAACAACTGGACCGACTCGTCACGACCAGACGGCAAGATGATATTGTTTGACATCGACGGCACACAGAAGAACGCATGGCAGACTTGCGTCCACTACTGCGACCTGATTGCAGCCGCCGGATATTCGCTCGAGAGCGACTATGCAAGCAACTTCGCCGTGCACAACGAAAACTCGAAGGAGAACATCTTCACCATTCCGTTGGACAAGATGCTATATCTGAACGAGTTCCACTATCTGTTCCGCTCGCGCCATTACGCACACGGCGGTGCATACGGCGGAGCTTCCGAGAACGGCACCTGCGCCACGCTGCACACCATGGCTGTAAACGGTTACGGCACAGCTTCGCCCGACACACGCCTCGAACTTAACTTCTACACGGGTAGGGTGGAGGTGGACGGCAAGTATGTAACCCTTGACGACGGCACACCGCTCCAGTACATGCCGCTCGCCGTCGAGCAGAACCTCACGGCAAGCAAATACATCGAGACGGCAGGAGCACGCATGAAGAAGTATGAGGTAGACCGCACAGCCTACTCCGACGGACGTATGCCCGACAACGACATCGTGCTCTACAGATACGCCGACGTGCTGCTGATGAAGGCAGAGGCAAAGGTGAGAAACGGAGAGTCGGGCGACGAGCAACTCAACGCCGTGCGCTCGCGTGCCGGAATGCCCTCGCTTGCAGCCACACTCGCGAACATCCTCGACGAACGTCTGCTCGAACTCGTGTGGGAAGGCTGGCGCCGACAGGACATGATACGCTTCGGCACCTACTGTGAGCCGTACGACATCCACACACCGTCAGTCGCCGACAAGAAGGGATATACTATAGTATTCCCAATACCGGAAAAAGCCCGCGAACTGAACCCGAATCTCGCGCAAAACCCTGGATATTAATAAAAAGCAATGCCGACACTACAGATGTCCCATTGTGCAAATAAAAAACAAATAATGAATAATTCGTGAAATGAAAACAAAAAAATACCTCAAAATAGGTATAGTATAATTCTTTTTTTGTAATTTTGTAAGCGTAAAGGGTGTGAGATGTAAAAGCTTATGCCGCTTTCGTAGAAAAGACTTTACACATTAATAATTTAAATTATTATAACCGATTATGATTTATTCAAAAGAAGTAGACAACATGTGCGTTGTCGCAAAGGGTCCTAACCACGGACCGGCTCCAATTCCTGAGGAAGGAAAATGGATTTATGCCAAGGAGATTAAGGATATTTCTGGCTATACTCACGGTGTGGGTTGGTGTGCTCCGCAGCAGGGTGCCTGCAAGCTGTCTCTGAACGTTAAGGACGGCGTTATCCAGGAGGCTCTCGTTGAGACTATCGGTTGCACCGGTATGACTCACTCAGCAGCTATGGCTTCTGAGATTCTCCCGGGCAAGACAATCCTCGAGGCTCTGAACACTGACCTCGTTTGCGATGCTATCAACACAGCTATGCGCGAGCTCTTCCTCCAGATTGTTTACGGACGTACACAGAGCGCATTCTCTGAGGGCGGTCTCGTAATCGGTGCTGGTCTTGAGGACCTTGGCAAGGGTCTGCGCTCACAGACAGGTACTCTCTACGGTACAGTAGCTAAGGGTACACGCTACTTGGAGCTCACAGAGGGCTACATCACACGTCAGTTCCTCGACAAGGACAACCAGGTTTGCGGTTATGAGTATGTTCACCTCGGCAAGATGATGGAAGCTATCAAGAACGGTATGGACGCTAACGAGGCTGTGAAGAAGTTCACTGGCTCTTACGGTCGTACAACTGCCGAGCAGGGTGTTGTTAAAGCAATTGATCCACGTAAAGAATAATAAGGAGATACACAACTATGATTAGAAAAGTAAGTTACGAAAGTCAGGAGCGCCGCGAGGCTCAGGTTCTTGCCGCTCTCAACGCTGAGGGAATCAAGAGCCTTGAAGAGGCTAACGAGATTTGCGAAGCTGCAGGTGTTGACCCTTATCAGATGTGTGAGGACACACAGCGCATCTGCTTCGAGAACGCAAAGTGGGCATACGTTGCAGGCGCAGCTATCGCTATCAAGCGTGGCGTTAAGACAGCAGCCGACGCTGCTGAGGCAATCGGTGTAGGTCTGCAGGCATTCTGCATCCCTGGTTCTGTAGCTGACGACCGCAAGGTAGGTCTCGGCCACGGCAACCTCGCTGCACGTCTTCTCCGCGAGGAGACACAGTGCTTCGCTTTCTTGGCAGGTCACGAGTCATTCGCAGCTGCTGAGGGCGCTATCAAGATTGCAGAGATGGCAAACAAGGTTCGCAAGAACCCTCTGCGCGTTATCCTCAACGGTCTTGGCAAGGACGCTGCTCAGATCATCAGCCGCATCAACGGCTTCACATACGTTAAGACAGAGTTCGACTACTACACAGGCGAGCTGAAGGTAGTAGACCGCATCGCTTACTCAGACGGTCCGCGCGCTAAGGTTAACTGCTACGGCGCTAACGATGTTCGCGAGGGCGTTGCTATCAACTGGAGCGAGGACGTAGACGTATCTATCACAGGTAACTCTACAAACCCGACACGTTTCCAGCACCCGGTAGCTGGTACATACAAGAAGGAGCGTATCCTCGCAGGTAAGCCTTACTTCTCAGTTGCTTCTGGTGGCGGTACAGGCCGTACACTCCACCCGGACAACATGGCAGCAGGTCCTGCTTCTTACGGTATGACCGATACTCTCGGTCGTATGCACTCTGACGCTCAGTTCGCAGGTTCTTCTTCAGTTCCTGCTCACGTAGAGATGATGGGCTTCCTCGGTATGGGTAACAACCCGATGGTAGGTGCTTCTGTAGCTATCGCCGTTGCTATCGACCTCGCACTCAACAAGAAGTAATTCTTCGCTCTTAGCGAGATTTACATAATATGACGACTCCCATAGTCCGCAAGGATTATGGGAGTCGTTTTTTTATTTTAACTTGAAAGACGCACGGGGTTTCAAATGAAAAGTATATATTTGCATTTGAATACTAATTATTTGCAATGGAGACAATGAACTTTAAATCATACGAAAGGGTATAGTTATGTTGGACTTCTTATTATGGAACAAAATAGCACGTATCATTGCGCAGTTAGCTGATACTCTGCATATATCAACAGACAGAGCATTGCAGATTTTCTATGACTCTGACGTCTGTCGTATGCTTCACGACAAAGACCTCGGGCTGCATCTGATGAGCGACACGTATATTGTTAACGACTTGATAGCGGAGCTGAGAGGGAAACAATGATCTGCCAACTATTGCAAAAAATGCAACAGTTCATGAATGAGAACAGGCTGCAAGAATACAAATGTGGTTGTTGCAAAAAATGCAACAACCTCTCAAAAGTGGATTGCTACACCTTATTACTCCGAGATAAGTAGTGTAGCTGAAAAAATCTACCATATCTTCCAGCATCGCCGTAACTCTCACATTATTAGCAATATAAAGGCTGGCAGATAACCTCATAAACGGGTTATCTGCCAGCCTATCTTCCAGTTTATGGCGAGGTATCTTCCAGCCCAAACGATTTATCTTCCAACTTCAGTATTTCTTTTAAATAAGGTTGATACCTAAACATAGGTTGTTGCCACGCTGCGACAATGAAGTTTCGGTAGCGTGGCAATGTTGTTGTTGTAGCGTGGCAATGTTGTTGTAGTAGCGTGGCAACACTCTTTTTCCTAATTTCGTCATTGCGTCACCCAATATTAAGTGACGCAAAAATACAAAATATTGTTTATCAACAAGTTCTAAAATCACATTATTTGTTGCAATCTTTTTTCTTGAATTTCTTCATAAGGTTTTGTGTTGACATTCGCATATCCCAAATGTCAACAAGCAAAATAACCTTTGACGTTTCTTCGTATCTATAGATGATTTTGAAGTTTTTTCTAAATATGATACTTCTGTATTTATGTGATAGTTTTTTCAGAAGAGGCTCTTCTGGAGAAGAGGTCGGATAATCAGCTAAGCGCCTTGTGATATTGGTAAACTCTTCTGTGAACTTTCTTAATGTAGTCTTGCCATATTCATTTAGAGTGTATGTCGCAATATCGCGATAAACTTCTTTGAAAGGCGTAAGTAGAAGTATCTTTACCATAATTGTTCAGCTTTGAGTTCCTCTGCGAAATCTTCAAGTGTCATAGCTGTTTGGTTTTGGGCGTATTCCTTTTCTGCCTCTTCCACTCTGCTGGTGGCTTCTTCTTCGGATGCAGGTCCAAAGAGAGGTTCTGAAACCATCTTCGGCGTATCTTCTACCGCATTGTATTCTTTGTTCAGTGTGGCTTGTTGTTTTTTGATTGCAGATTCGTGAAGTTTTTCTGCAAGCCAAAGTTCGTTGCTTGCACTCAGCGACATTGACTGAATGAACTTCCACAGATTATTTAATGTTATAGATATCATAACTTGTCGATTTTAATTTACTGATGTTTTTGCAAATCTACTCATTATTTCGTTTACTACCAATTTTTTGTTCCAAAAACAGATGATAGTTATGCTCATTGCTTTGGTTAAACGTAGTAGTCTTGGAAAAAATGTGTAACTTTGCAATGATATAATGCTGCTATCAGTTGCTTTTGCATGTGTATAGCAATCGTCATTTTAAAGTGGCAGCACGAATAAACCATTAATTTTGCTTATTATATCTGAAATGGAATACGGAATAGTATATTTGCTGACTAACCCCGTCATGCCAGGTCTTGTAAAGATTGGTATGACTACCCGTGAGGATATGGACTCACGAATGAAGGAACTCTATAGTACTGGTGTTCCGGTACCATTCGAGTGTCAGTTTGCTTGTAGAGTGAAGAAATCTGATTGTGCTAAAATTGAAAAAGCTCTGCATACAGCATTTTCTCCGCAACGAATAAATGCCAATCGCGAGTTCTTTCGCATTCAGGTTGAACAGGCAAAAGCTATTCTTGAACTCTTCCATCATGAGGATGTTACAGTAGAAGTGACGGATGAGATAGAGAACGATCTAACTGAAGATGATAGAGCTGCAAAGGCAAAGGCTAAGAATCGTCGTCCCTCATTGAACTTCTATGAAATGGGTATGCAGAAAGGGGATGTTCTCAGTTGGAAGGAAGACCAAAGCATCAGAGTTGTGATTGATTCTGAGCGTAGAGTGATGTATGAAGGCGAGGAAGTTTCTATCAGTGCCTTGTCTGCAAAGCTTAAGGGCTATAATGTAAAACATATAGCTCCCGGAAAATATTGGATTTACAAGGAAAGGCTACTTGATGATATTTATGATGAAACTTATCCTTTTGAAGAATAGACTCGTTACCACTGCGTGGAAACTCTATAAAAGCAAATAGGCTGGAGACAAACGCTGTCGTTGCGTTGTTTCCAGCCTGTTTCTATGTAATAAAGAACCTTATTCTTTACTTATAAAGACTTCAATTTCGTGTTATAAAGAGTCTTATTCTATGTAATGAAGAGTCTTGTTTCGTATTGCATGGAGTGGGGCAGAGCTGCCGTTTTACTCCATAAGGTCCTCGCCGAGGTGGGTTGTCTGCTCGCGTTTCATGCGCTCTTCCACCTCGCGCGGCTTTGTGGCGTAGGTGATCATGCGGATAGAGTCGTTGTAGCTGACGTACTTCCAGAGCCAGTTGAGCAGCACCATCATCTTGTTCTTCACGCCGAGGATAGAACGCAGGTGGACGACGAGCCACAGCACCCAGGCGAAGAAGCCCTGGCTGCGGAACTTGCCTATCTCTACGACCGCCTTGTTGCGTCCGATGGTAGCCATCGAGCCGAGGTTCTTGTAGTGGAACGCAGTGAGAGCGTTGCTGTCTGCGCCCTGGTTGATGAGCTTGAGGTTCTTGGCGAGGTTCTTAGCCTGCTGTATAGCCACTTGCGCCACCTGCGGATGGCCGTTGGGGTAGGCTGCGTCGGAGGTCTGCAGACACTGGTCGCCGATGACGAACACGTCTTCGACGCCCGGTATGCGGTTGTATTCGTCAACCTTGAAGCGGAAGCCGCGACCCAAGTGGCTCTCGTCGATGCCGGGCATGGCGTTGGCTCTGATGCCCGACACCCAGAGGAATGTACGTGTAGGAATCTCGGTGCCGTCCTTCATGACCACCTTGTGGTCGCGGTAGTCGGTCACCATCTTGCCGAACTGTATGTCTACGCCCATGCTCTTGAGGAACTCGTACGCCTTCTGCGACGACTCCTGCGAGAGTCCGGCAAGCAGGCGGTCGCCCGCCTCGATGAGGTATATGTGCATCAACGACGAGTCCATGTCGGGGTAGTCGTACGGTATGACGTAGCGTCTCATCTCTGCGAGCGCGCCGGCAATCTCTACGCCCGTTGCACCGCCGCCCACGATAACGACGTTGAGCAGTTCCTGGCGTTCCTCCTCAGTGGCGCAGGTGAGAGCGCGCTCGAAGTTGGAGAGCAGGGCGTTGCGCAAGCCCATCGCCTCGGGCACCGTCTTCATCGGTATGGCCCACTCCTCGATGTTCTTGTTGCCGAAGAAGTTGGTTGTAGCACCGGCTGCCAGCACGAGATAGTCGTAGTCGATTTTGCCGATGGAGGTTTGCAAAATCTTCTTCTCGCTGTCTACCATACGAGCCTCAGCCATGCGGAAATAGAAGTCCTTGCGCTTGCGGAAAATCTGTCGGAAAGGGAACGAGATGCTGCTCGGGTCGATACCTGCCGACGCTATCTGATAGATAAGCGGTGGAAACTGGTGGAAGTTGTTCTTGTCGATCAGCACTACCTGCATACCCGACCCGTAGAGGTCTTCTGCAAGGCGCAGTCCGCCGAGTCCGCCACCAACGATTACTACTCTTTTCTTCTGATTTCTCTGGATATTGATGCTCATAATATTGGGTTAAAAATGGTTATCCTTAATTCTTCTACAAAGTTACAGCATTTTTATTGAAATACGTGTTACATCAACCAACAGATTGTGATATTTATGCTTTATGTTAAGGGTTGTTTTTCTCATGCTGCTTTTGTATGGAGATATTGGCAGTTGGGTAGCGTGAGGCTCTTATGCAAAGTAATATTAAAAAACGTTGGAAAACCGAGAATTTGTAAGCTGCGTTCGGTGTTTGGCGTAAATGTATAAGCAGAAATATATATCTTTGTACGGAAATATATAGAGGGTATTATACAAGTACGTATTTGAAATGATTATGAGAAAACCACACGTATGCTTCTTAGGAGTTTTGTTTGCTTCGCAGCAGATGCTGGCGCAGACCGACAGCGTAGCCGATACCCGCGAGCTGAAAGCCGTGGTTGTGAAAGCCACGAACGGCATCAAGTCGAGATTTCGAGTTGACAACGCCGAGATAATAGGGCAGGGACAGCTGATACGTGCGGCTTGCTGCAACTTAGGCGAGTCGTTCACAGCCAATCCGTCGGTAGACGTCAGCTACAGCGATGCAGCCACCGGCGCCAAGCAGATAAAGCTGCTCGGACTGAGCGGCACCTACGTGCAGATGCTCACAGAGAACGTGCCCAACCTGCGAGGCGCAGCCCTGCCATACAGCTTAGGTTATGTGCCTGGTCCCTGGATGCAGTCGATACAGGTGAGCAAGGGAGCGTCGAGCGTGAAGAACGGATACGAAAGCACTACGGGACAGATAAACATCGAGTTTCTGAAGCCGCAGGGCACCGATGGCGTGCGTGCGAACGTTTATCAGGACAGCGAACTGAAAACGGAGGTGAACCTCGACGGAAGCATTCATCTCAACGAACGCCTTTCTACCGCAACACTTCTCCACTTCGAGAACCGCCAGATGGATCACGACGGCAACGGCGACGGCTTCATGGATATGCCGAAGTTGCGCCAGTATAACGTGATGCACCGCTGGGCGTATGTGTCGCCACGCTGGATCAGTCAGCTGATGCTGCGCGGCTTGCACGACGAGCGCAATGGAGGGCAGAGCCGCAAGCATGCCGCAGCCGACTCGTCAGAATCTCTGTACACCACATCGGTGAAGACCAACCGCTACGAGGCGCTGTGGAAAAACGGCTTTACGCTGAACGCCGACCATAACACATCCGTCGCACTTATGCTGCACGGATCGTGGCACGATGCAGACAACATGTTCGGACGCACCGAGTATGATGTCACCCAGAAGAACGGATATGCGCAGCTGATGTTCGAAACCGACATCACGGAGCATCACAATCTAAGCGTCGGTGCATCGCTCAACCACGACTATTACGACGAACGCTTCAATCCGTTGGGCACACTGGCACGGGCTGAGAGCACGGTTTCTAAGGAGACGACACCGGGTGTGTATGCACAATACACATATAAGTTGGGCGAAAAGCTCACGGTTATGCCTGGCGTGCGTTGGGACCATTCGAGCCGTTACGGCAGTTTCGTTACGCCCCGACTGCACGTAAAATACTCGCCGAACAGCATTGTCACGCTCCGCACCTCGGTGGGCAAGGGCTATCGCTCGCCACATGCTCTGGCTGAGAACGTGTCGCTCTTGGCAAGTGGCAGAGAGATATTCGTCTCGCCCGACCTGAAGCAGGAGGAAGCATGGAACACGGGCGCTTCGTTGGGCTTCAACATACCGCTCTTCGGCAGAAATCTGGAGCTGAACGCGGAGTATTACTACACCAACTTCGTCCATCAGATGATAATGAACTTCGACGGAGCGAGCGGACAGCACACGCTTCGCTTCGAGAACCTCGACGGCAAGAGCTATAGTCACACCTTTCAGGTTGATGCTACATACGCACTGTTCAGCGGCATGACAGCCACAGCCGCCTTCCGTCTTAACGACGTGAAGTGCACCTACGACGGCAGTCTGCGACAGAAGCCCCTCACTTCGCGCTACAAAGGCTTGCTCACGCTCTCGTACAAGACGCCGCTCGAACTGTGGCAGTTTGACGTGACGGGTCAGCTGAACGGTGGCGGCGAGCTGTACGACCAGAGTAGCTATCCAGCCTACTTCCAGTTGCAGGCACAGGTGACCAGGGAGTTCCATCACTTCAGTCTGTACGTCGGCGGAGAGAATCTCACCAACTATAAGATTGACGACCCGATACGCCATGCACACCATCCGTGGAGCGCGGCGTTCGATGCCACACAAGTGTGGGGACCCGTTACGGGAGCGATGGCTTATGTAGGAGTACGCTTTAAACTTGAAAAGTTATAGTAACCAATATAAAATAAGGATAATATGAAAAAGAATCTTTTAATGGCATTTATGCTCATGCTTGCCGGCAACAGCTTTGCGCAGACAGCAGCCGACACATTGGTAGTAACCACTCAGCCGCAGATGCACTGCGAGAACTGTGAGAAAAAGATAAAGAGCAACATTCGCTTCGTAAAGGGCACAAAGAAAATCGCAACCTCTGTAGACAATCAGAAAGTGACTATCGTGTACGACGGCAGAAAGGCCAAATACAACGACTATGTTGAGGCTTTCAAGAAAATAGGTTACGAGATAAAGAAGAAATGATTTTCATTAGTGTCTATGATTAAATAACTGATGACATTCTTAAAGCTGTACCAGCAACGTCCCACAGCATCGGATAAAAAATATCAAAAAAAACATCTTCCAGGCAAGATTTTACAAAGTCTCTTATTTAAAGGGGCAAGAGTACTCGATATAACAACCATGCTTTGGGCTGGAGATGGACGCAGACCCATTCCATAGCGCATCAGTTAAATGACAAAAATCATAGAATAAAAATGAAATCAATTAAAATTTTCAAGTTTGCAACATCAATTGTTTGTGCCGTATTTGTGGCAGCATTTGCTTCATGTTCTAATGATGATGACAACACTTCTGCCATCAAATTCAAACCCTCAACCGTTTCTGTAGCCGTTGGCGGTACACAGACTGTAATGGTGGCAGGTGGAGACGGTACCTATACCGCTAAATCAAGCGACGACAAGACCGCCACTGCAACAGTTGACAAGGCAACTATCACCGTAAAAGGAATTAAGGCAGGTAAGGCTATGGTTATTGTTACCGACTCAAAGAAAGTAACGGGCAGTTTGCGTGTTACAGTGGTGGACGGTATTGTCGTAGACAAAGCCACGACGAGTGTGGCAGTTGGTAAAGAAGATGTAGTAACCATCAGCGGAGGAACAGCACCCTATATGGCTGCAAGCAAAGATAACAAGATAGCTACAGCCACCATTAAGGATGCCAAACTTACTATAAAGGGTGTGAAGGTTGGAAGCACAACTATCATCATCACAGACAAAAACAAAAAAACTACTATGGTAGCTGTTAAAGTAACAAAGTAGGAAATACTTTGTTACGAGATAGTGCAAATGCTTTTACTGTATGTTAAAGGCATTTGCACTTCGCTGTTTTCCTCAGCTTTTGACCCTATAAACATTATGTTCGGCATAACATTCAGAAAAGAAACAAACGAGGAACGTTGGTTACGAAAGGCTCTCGATGGCGACAATACTGCCACCGAGTGGATTTATCGTAGGCACGTGCGATACCTGTCCGCACTCTGTTCACGCTACATTACAGAAGACGAGGATATTAAAGACGTGTTACAAGAGGCGTTCATAAGAATCTTCACTTCTCTGAATAGTTTCACGTATCGTGGAGAGGGGTCGCTGAAGGCATGGATGGCAAGGATTACGCTAAATGAAACCCTAAAGTTTCTTCGCAACAATAGTCGTTTGAATCTTGCCAGCATTGATGATACAGATATGAATATTGCAGACGGTAATAGCATGGAGACTGATGGTATATCGACAGATGTGCTTCACCAGTTAATACGAGAATTGCCCGATGGTTACCGAACAGTATTCAATCTCTATATAGTTGACGACAAGAGCCACAAGGAGATAGCCTCATTGCTCGGCATAAAAGAGAATACTTCAGCCTCGCAACTACATAAAGCCAAAGCAATGCTGGCGCAGAAAATTAAACATTATAGAACCATCAATTCCATTTAACGTATGAAAAATAATTGGCAAAAAGACATACATGACCGCTTGGGCAACTATGAGAAAGATGCTCCAAATGGACTATGGGAGGACATCTGCAGAGAGATGAGCGATGAGAATGGTGGCTATAGACGAAACGGCAAGCCTTCTTTGTTGTATAGGATACGACGCACGGCAGGTATTGTGGCAGCTGCAAGTGTAGCTCTGTTTTTAGGATATTCTATATACTCTGAATATATAGATAATGAGCATGGTACATCCGAAATGGCGAGATCGCAGATGGGCACTACGCTCGTAAAGTCATCTGGCAACAAGTCGATTGTTACCGACAACAGAAACATCGTAGTAGACAACTCAATAGTTCGGAATAACGCATATAATGAGTGTTATTCTGTTGATAATGCGGAGGCATCATTACCGCTTACAAACGATAATGATTCATTGGATATAATGTCTGACAATAATAAGTTTGAAGAACCTGATAGAACTGAAGATATAAATACGTCTGACAATGAAGAAGATGTAATACGTGAGAATAACAATAAACAAGTAGACTGTTTTCCTAAAAACAATAATTACGCTAACCTTGTAGCCTACAACCATGATGTGGGGCAGCGCGCCTCTTCGTCCCGAGCTTCACATTGGACAATAAGCACAAGCGCAATGGGAACTCTGAAGGCTTCCAAGACCATAACATCTATTGGCGACCCGGTTATTGCTACAGGTCCCGACGACTCCGATTGGGAGGACAACCCGATGCTCGACATCAATATCTTCAATCAGGGAAAGGAAGTGAAAACGGAATACAAGCACCGCTTGCCAGTGCATATAGGTGTGAAAGTGGCATACGCTCTCAATGAGCGTTTGAGCATTGAGAGCGGACTGACATACACCCGACTCGCATCGGACATGAAAGATGGTAGCCAAGAGAACTACTTCACAGGCGAACAAAAGTTGAATTATGTGGGAATACCTGTCAATGTGAAATATAATATATTCGCATATAAGCGACTTAATTTGTACGGTTCGGCAGGGGTTCTTGCTGAAAAGTGCGTGTCGGGATATGTTACAGAAGAATACGTAATCAATAATGCTACTAAGAAGAGCGAAACATTTGACATTGATAGCAAACCACTGCAAATGTCGGTAAATGCAGCAGCTGGTGTACAATTTAATGTACTCGACAACATTGGCATTTATGCAGAGCCAGGCGTGAGCTATCATTTCGATGACGGCTCTTCACTCCAAACTATCTACAAGGAGAAACCATTAAATTTCAATCTCAACTTTGGTGTGAGGTATACTATAGATAAATAACAAACTTGTTGTAACCTTGTTACATAACCACTTTATTGAGGTCTTCGACAAACTGCCGGTAGAGTTTGTCGGAGACTTTTTCTAACTGGCACGTCGTATAGTTTAAGGCACAGCCATGCCAATACGATGCTGCCAACTACAACAGCCAGCGCTACGTACCATGTCTCTTGCAGGGTGTACAGCTCGGTCTTGATGAGCCAGCGGTAGAAGGCGTACATCAGTGGGTAGTGGACGATGTAGAGTGGGTAGGATATGTCGCCAAGGAAGCGGCAGATGCGTGTAGAAGCGGCATCTGTTGTCTTGCCTGACGCGGCAAGCCACACTATCAAGGGGAAGATTGCGACGATGCATACGCTTTCGAACACACCATTCAGACTAAGCGTGCCAAAGATGCCGCCGAGCGCATAGCTACTATTTATATAAGGTACGTGGAAGAGTGCGAGCAACACAGCGGTGCTTATCCAAAACGCACCACGCACGTTCTGGAAAGGCTTGAAGATGCGCGAAAGCAGCACGCCTGCGGTGAACGGGCAGAGCATTCGCAGCGATCCGCCGAGCACGTTCATGCTGTCTACAGTCCAGCCCACACCGATAGACCCGTAGCCCGACTGATCGGTGACGGCGAACCACGTCAGTGTGCAGCACAAAGCGACCGTCAGCAGGGAGAGTAAGCGTGTGGAAAGGCGGCGTATGAGGAGCGCATATACGATGTTGCCGATATACTCGAAGAAGAGCGACCAGCACGGTCCGTTGAGCGGAAACATCTCGCCGTTGCCACGCACCTCGCGTGGCATACCTGGTAGAGCCGGCAGCATCAAACAGCCACAGACGAAGGCAAGAAGTGTAAGCCCGAGAGTGGCGTGTGTGCCGTCCCAACGCTCCATGCCAGTAAGTAGGAAAGACACGGCACCGATGAGTGCGCCCATGCACACCATCGGTTGCAGGCGTATTAAACGGCGACGGAAGAATCCGCCCGTGGTGAGCGTCTTGCCCCAACGACTGTCGTAGGCGTAGCCCACTACGAAACCTGAGAGGATAAAGAAGAAGTCGACTGCCAGATAGCCGTGGTTGATGAAGTCGATGACGGGCTTATTGCCGGCGAACTGGAAGCCTTCGAACACGTGATACCATACGACGAGCAGGGCGGCTACACCGCGCAGACCGTCGAGTAGGGCGTAATGAGGTTTGGAGTTGTATGCTTGCATTATTACATTTTTATTTTGTTATTTTTTACGAGTCGCTAAATTACTAATAATTTCATAATTTGGCAAGTGCTTTCGTAATACAATGCAGCCCATTAAGAATGATGTTTATGCTCCCAACTGAATATTTAATGTTTAGTACGATTAAAATGTTATGTGGTTTTTACTCGTTCTACTATCAATACACTTAGTTCGTATAATCCGTACATCGGAATCATCACCATAAAGCATGTAAATAAATCTGGAGGGGTTATTATGGCAGCAATAATACCTATTAATACAAAGGCGTGACGACGGTATTGCTTCATAAAGACGGCATCCAATATTCCCATCTTGGCTAAGAAAAAAGACAAGATGGGTAATTGAAACACCAATCCCATCATAAGTGTCAAGGTTACAAATGTTGAAATGTACGAATCCAGATTAATTTGATTTACTACACTTTCGGCTACCTGATACGTACCTAAGAATCGCAAGGCAAATGGAAATAATATAAAGTAGCTCATCACCACACCTAATATAAACAAAAGGTATATGGCTGTTGCTACAACTACTGAATAATGACGCTCATTTTCATATAACGCAGGAGCTATATAGTAGTATAGCTCAATTACGATATAAGGAGAAACTAATAGCAATGCCATGTACACAGACGTGGATACATGAGTCATAAACTGACTCGATAATTCCGTATTTATCATCTGTATTGAGTAAGGTTCAAAGTGAAAATTCATACCCATTTGTCCTAATGTGTCTTCTATTAAGCGATAGGTTATAAAATGATTATCGCATGGGGCAAACAACACTTTGAATGTAGTTTCTTTTGCACAAAAAATAATGACTGTTAAACAAACCGTAATACCAATGATGCGAAAGAGCATCTTGCGGAATACCTCAAGATGCTCCCCTATAGTCATCAGATTATCATTCTGATTATTTTTCATTCTCTTTCTTTTGATTTTCTGTTTGCTCCTTAATTGACTGAGAATCTTCGTTCGTTGTTTGCATTTGTTGACAAGATTGATGCTCACGCTCGTTCACATCAGAAACGTCCTTCATTCCATCCTTGAAACTACGAACCCCCTGTCCTAATCCCTTCATCATCTCTGGCAATTTCTTACCGCCAAAGAGCAACAACACCAATGCTGCAATAAGCAGTAACTCTGATGTCCCTATCATAAATATCATAATTTTCATAATCCTATGCCACTAAATAAATTTCACATGTTTCGAAATTGATTTCCCAATTGCCATCGTCTGTACTTTCCCATTGGTATTTATCTGCCATTCTATTCCACCAAGACTGAAACTTATTGGCAGTTTCGCCTAAGTCTTTCACCAATTTCTCATACAACTCGGTATTCTCTGGTGTCAATATTTTTACCAACTCGTTTAAGCCATTGCGACGTTCGAACAATTGCTGAATTTCATTTTTTTCTTCAGGTGTAACCTGACCTACAACTTTTTTTATTGCCATAATTCTACTGTTATTAATAAGATTACAACTTTTCCTATTTCACTTCAAAAGGATCAAGATATTTTATTTCTTTTATGTTATGCTCAGATAAGAAATCGCCATGCTTACGTATGTTTTGCAGCAAATCGCGACTTGCATTGCGTTCCAAGTGGGCCATAACACATTGTTCATGACTTGGTGTATTCACTTCGTATGTCATTTTGCGATTTAGCCAAATACAACGCTTGCATTGATAAGCATCGCATTGACGGCATAGTGGGGCTTGATACAGTTTATACAGTTGAGGATTTTTGATATCTAATCCACTCTTTAAGTCGCCAATACTATAATTTAATTGTCCGATAGTATCTTCATTGTCTGCAAGATAGAAGGCAGGACAAACATAGAACATACCATTAGGTGCCAAGGTTATTGTTGTATCGCCAGCACCACAATTGTTCATTTTGTCCAGCATTATTCTATCTGTCAAGAGATTGCATTGTACATTCTTACCATTTAGGTATATGTTTTCTATTGTTGCTGCCAACATTTTTAATACCTCTTTATATGCTTCAATATCTTCGTCCTTGAAACTTTCGGCATCAGACATTACGATGTTCAGACGGTCTACTTGGTTCAACAACTTACAAATCTTATCCGCTTGTGTGAATATGGAGTGCTTGTCTATTCGTAAGATATAAGATATTCCACATCTAAAATTAGCAGTTTCGGTGTCGGCAATACCATCCAATACGATGACATCTCCATTTTCAGCATTGTCAACAGGCTGGATGTTGGTATGGTCGATATTGTCAATAACATTAAGATACTCTTCTGGTAACTCATAGCAAGGGTAAACAAACTGGATATTAAGGTTTTCCTTCATAGCATAAATAATACCAGCTTTCAATATTTCTATCGGCATCAAATTGCGTTCTTTTCTATTATTTGAATAATGACAGAAAGATGTCGATGTATCATCCAATAATATTACAAGATATTGTATCATTTCTCACCTCCTTACTTTTCGAGTTTATGATATAGTTTGTTCCAATAATAATTGTTCGCTCTAACCCTTGCCTTGTGCATCTTGCATATGGCAGTTGAACGCTGATAAATAGTTGGCGTGTCGGCAGCATCATAATTTTCGCCTTGACACCAAGCGCAACCTTCAGCCACTTCGCAGTCGATACACTCTTGTGAAGATTGCGTGCATCTGTCCAAGGTCAAGAATGGTCTAATCTTATTTTTGTCAATACCTTCATGGATATTGCCAATAATCCAAGCCTTTTTGTTGCGTAATGAATATTGTGCGAAACGAGTGCATGGATAGAAATTGCCTTCTGCATCCACTGCCAACATCATACCAGCACCACACCAGTTTTGATTTTGCAGATGACAATCCAAAGGCTTGCCCATGTTCTCAGAGAAGAAAGAGCAATTGTTGTCTTGATAATAGTTTCCATCAATTATTGCATCAGCCAATTCTGTAAGCTGATTTTCGAAAAGTATATCGTCACCAGCTTTCCATACATCCTCAAATACACAATTGATATTCACCTCATGTATACCTAATGAGTAAAGATGGAGCACGCTCTCCTTGATATATGGAATATCTGCGCTGCTAATCGTAACCTTAGTTCCTGCAGTAGGGAATTGTTCCAACCATAAAGGAATGTTTTTGACAACATCTTCATAAGATCCCTTCTCTTCTTCTGGTTTAGGCTTAATGCCTTGCTCCATCTCCTTGGTTTTCCATATGCGGTTGAGGTCGTGCTTGCGCTTGGTCCCATCAATCGTAATACCAATGCTCAAATGTTCACGATTTTTCTTGATGAAGTTCTGTACCTTTTCTGAGTCGTAATTGATGCCGTTAGTGGAGAAAGAAAAGCGATAGGAATTAAACCAATGATGGTTACGGCGAAACATCTCTAACTTGAGATAATCACATATCTTGTCTATCAATTCTATCTCCAGGAAAGGTTCACCACCAATAAAATCCCATACCACACTCTCTTCCTTCATATCCTCCTCATGGTTGAGTATATAGTCAATGGCGGCTTTTGCCACCTCCCATGTCATACGCTCTTTTGAGTTCTTGCCTACGAGGTAGCAATACTTACAGGCCAATTGGCAATCCTTAGTTACAATAAAGGTGATATTCTTGGCAGTGCCCTCCTGCCAACCCTTGCTATGTTCTTTTATTATTTCCATAAATTAGCGTAGATGATTTTTACATGACTCAATACAACTATATAAACAAGATCTCTTACAGTCACCATGACAACTTCCAAGGCAACCATTATCACAATCGTTGGAACATGATATTTCGCAAGAGCGGCAGGAGTTTGTACAATCTTCCGTACAAGAATGTTCACAATGCCCTTTGCATGAACACTCTCCCGACCAATTATTATTGGCCAATGTATTTAAAGGAATATTGAGAAACGTGAAAAATCCTAAAAATGGTAATGTTCCATTAATCACCTTTTTGAAAAATTCCCTTCTTGATTTCAATGCATTATTATCCATGTTTTTTCTTAAGATTAATTATTAGTCAGAGAAAATTTTAAATGTCAGACCGATATGTCCAGCAAAGTATCCTTTAGTCTTATTTATGTCTTGTTCGCCATCCATAACACCTCCTAAACCACCAGTAATGCTGATAAACTTATAGATATTATAGGTGCCTTCAACAAATGCTCCAACTCCGATATCGGTTTTATCAAAATCCTTAAAATATTGGGGACCACCATATAATGCAAGAGCTATGAACTTGTTAAGATGAAACTGAACTCCAGCATTCCAATAGATTTTCTTGTTGTTATTAGTATGTTCCTTATATTGGGTGTTATAGCCAAATGCTGCCGAAATACCAACAACACAAGGAGATATATAACGGGCTCTTATGCCTAATCCTCCATAAGGATATCCGTAACCAGCATCAATAGTTACAATATTATTATATATATTCCAACCTTTTCGTTCACTTGTTTTAGAAAGCCAGTTCGCTGCCTTTTGTGTATAATCTGAGCTATCTTCTTTTGGTACGTCAGAATGGTTATGGTCAGAAGAATAGCCGTCATCATAAACAGATTCTTCAATTTCGGATTGATTGTTTGTTGTAGGGAACAATGTATTTAAAACGTATGTACGAACCGTTGTTTCGCCGGTTTTAATAGAAACAGTACTTTCTGTTTCCATTATCTTACGACCTTGACAATCAAAAGCCTCAAACCAACTTAGTGATGTTGGTATTCGCAACTCTGTTGTTAAAGTATATTCACCTGCTGACGATTTAATGACAATAGGTGTGCACACTTGATTGCCAACTTTAAACACGGTGATGTAGTCGTTAGCTATTGCATTCTGGCATACAATAAGTATTATTATAAGTAAAAAATGTCTCATAACTATATAGTTTTGTTTTAAGATTAAAACTTATTATCTGGAAGAACCTCTGCAACTACCATAGCAAGAGTCTCTGCAACTTCCCGTACAATATGTTTTGCATCCTTGTGTACAGTTGCAAGCACAAGTCAGGGTGCATGTTTGTTGGCACAAACTTACACACCCCCAACTGCATCCGCTTGTTGTACTACCACCTGAATAGCTACCACTATTATATCCGTTAGAATAGCTACTCCCACCAGTGTCACCTCCAAGAGAATTTATTAGACGATCTTGTAGTACGCCACAACTAATGAAAGATGTGCTTAATAGTGGCAAGGTTGCACTAACAACATTTCTAAAGAACTCGCGTCTGGATTTTAACTCCTTGTTCTCCATAATATCATATAAATAATTTGGAATTGTTTACAAAAGTTGGAACATAGCATAGTGAAAAACACTACGCTATGAAACACTGTTGATTATTAGTAGGTGTTATAGCTACGACAGCTATTTTCGCAAGTGTTTTTGCAAGTATTATTACAATGAACTTTGCAACTTTTTGAACATCCATTTAGACAACTGCCAGTACATGTTGTCTTGCAAGTGTCTTTACATGAACCTTCACAAAAAACATGACAATTGTATGCACAGCCTATTTGGCAATTTGTGTTACAACCGCTTGGAGTCTTCTCTGTCGCATTTACAATAGTTGGAATACTTGACAACATCATCATGCCTAAAATCGGCAAAATGCCCTTTCCTGCTTTCTTGAAGAAATCTCTGCGAGACTGAACTTCTTCGTTCTTTTTATTTGCCATAGTTATAAAGTATAAATGGTTTGACTTATTATCTAGAGGAACCTTTACAACTACCAGAGCAAGAGTTTCTGCAACTACCATAGCAAGAGTTTATGCAATTACCTCTGCAGCCTCCTTTGCAACCACCATAACAAGAGGTTTTACATCCATTTGTACAGTTGGAAGCACAATTCAGCGTGCATGTCTGCTGGCACAAACTTACACATCCCCAACTACATCCGCTTGGAGTCTTCTCTGTCGCATTTACAATAGTTGGAATACTTGACAACATCATCATGCCCAAAATAGGCAAAATGCCCTTTCCTGCTTTCTTGAAGAAATATCTGCGAGACTGAACTTCTTCGTTCTTTTTATTTGCCATAGTTATAAAATGTAAATGCCTTGCAGAACTCCCAAGAATAGGCGGTTTATTAAAAGATTGAATAGATATATACTAAAAAGACGTGGGAGTCTCTACTTCTCGCTCATCCCAAGTCTTCAGGCTCTCGCATTGCCTCCGCTCCTAGGATAAGCAACACAGATAGCCCACGTCATGACGCATTATAATATACCACGTACGAGTGTATCATTATTTAAAGCAATGATACACTATGATACGAGGGGATATAATACACCCATCGTGGACATTCATGTTGCCTTATCTTTTGGAAGCGGATTCAAATTTGCGAGATTCGAAGACTCCAAGATAACGTTTCATAAACGTCCTTTACCAGTAAATATACCCACAAGCCCAATAATGGCTATCCGTGAGTTGGGGCAAAATTAAACATTATTATCCATACTTGCAAATTTTATAGCAAAAATATAAAATAAGTCTTTTTGTTTACTTGAGCTTAGATAGTCAGCTCAAGTAGAATGTAGTTCTATTTTATTAACCTGTGTTAATAGATGTATTCTTTCTTATTTCTACTTGCGTATGATTGCTCTTTTTCGGTCTTTGTTCTATGTTTTAGGTTTATCAATATCAGTGAAAACACGTTTGTGTTCGTGTATACATGTTGATTTAAGTCAATAAAGAGGCAAAAATTTGAATGTTTTGCTCTGATTGTTTGCGCAAACAGTAGATTGTTTATACCTTTGCATCGTCAAAAGATTAATAGATTGTTTAGGTTAGTAGTAATAGATTTAGGTTTTTAGTTATTAGGTTTAAGGTAACGATTGTTTAACAAGGTAGCCATGAAGGCTCGTGAGAATCTTCATTGATTACGAAATTTTTTCAAGTTAAACATAGTGACAGTGGCGCAGCTCGTTGAGAGTTGCGCCACTGTTTTTTATTCTAATTTATTCTAATTGTTAATTGTTTGGCTGTGTATCAAGAGTCAAGCAAGATGGTTTATTAAGTTAGAAATTGATGCCTAACTGGGCGCAAAGGGCGCGCAGTGCGAAGAAAAAAATAGGCATGAAGAGGGCAGGAAGCAGATTGATGGTCTTGCAGTCTTTGATGTGCAGTATGCCTAAGCCGGAAGCGGTGATGAGTATGCCGCCGACGAGCGACACTTCGGTGATGAGTTCGTGGGAGATGAGCGACTGCGAGAGCAGTGCTATGCCGTAGATTGACGACATCCATACGAACACAGCGATGCCAGTGAGTGCAATGCCGAAACCATACGACGAGGCGAGTACCAAAACGGTGACGAAGTTGAGCGTGGCGGCAGTCATGAGATAGGTGTTGTCGTCGTAGAGTGCGCTCATCACGGGACCCATCATGGCGAGTGTGCCGACGCAGCAGAGTAGAATGGCGGTGGTGATGCCTTCGGCAAGGTTGCTGCCTGAGATGCTACGTGTGGCGCGATCCATGTGTTGATCCATTTTGAGAAGTGTGCCGATGAGTCCGCCAATCGACAGGCAGAAGATGAAGAGCACGGGGTATTCTGACTTCTGCATACTTTCCATCGCAACATTCGCACCTAAGGTGATGGCGCAAAGTCCCATTGCGGTGTTGAGGACGTTGACATATTTCTCGCTGATGCCTCGCTGAAACAAGGCTCCGATGGCACTGCCTATGATGATGGCTACGGCGTTGATGATGATTGCGTACATATTTTGGGGGTGGGCTAATAGATTTTGGTTAAACGATTATGTAAGTGCAAAAATAATATGAATGTGCCAAATCGCCAAATTTTAGAACACAAAAATCGCTTTCAGGGTCTTTTGAATACGAAAAAAGTCCTATAAAGGCGGTGTGCTTGTGTTGCACAGCAGCCTTTATAGGACTGTGTTTGTTGTTGGAGCAGTTCTTGCTTGGTTGGTGCACTTCTTGCTTGGTTGGTGTCACTTCTTGCTCGGTTGATGTCACTTCTTGCTCGGTTGATGTCACTTCTTGCTCGGTTGGTGCACTTGAGACAAGTGCACCCCCTAAAAGTGCACCCCCTAAGGTTACTACTGGATGTCCCAGCCTACTGCTGATGCACCGAGCACGGCTGCTGAAGAGCCTTCGAGAGCACTTACGAGGAACTTAGCCTTGCCCTTGAAGATGTTGAGCACATTCTCGTCGTATGCCTTCTTAATCGGGTCCATGATAAGAGCACCTGCCTTTGTCAGACCACCGAAGAAGATGAATGCTTCTGGTGAAGAGAAGGCTGCGAAGTTGGCGCATGACTCGCCGAGCAGACGGCCAGTGAACTCGTAGATGTCGAGAGCAATCTTGTCGCCCTTGGCAGCAGCCATAGACACGTCGTAAGAAGTAATCTTCTCTGGGTCGAGTTCGCGGAGGAGTGACGGCTCGTCGCTGTTAGCGAGGAACTCGCGTGCTGAGCGTGCTACGCCAGTAGCCGAGCAGTAGGTCTCGAGGCAGCCTTTGCGTCCGCATCCGCAGTCGCGTCCGTTCTCCTTCACGATAACGTGACCGAGCTCGCCGGCGAAACCATCGCAGCCGTAAACGAGCTGTCCGTTCACTACGATGCCAGAGCCGACGCCTGTGCCGAGAGTGATGACGATGAAGTTCTTCATGCCGCGAGCTACGCCGTAGGTCATCTCGCCGATGGCTGCTGCGTTAGCGTCGTTGGTGAGTGCTACTGGGATGCCGAGTTTGTCGCTGAAGAGCTTAGCCAAAGGCACTACGCCGTCGCGTCCCCACTCAAGGTTCGGAGCGAACTCGATGGTGCCGTTGTAGTAGTTGCCGTTAGGAGCGCCGATACCCATAGCCTTGATCTTGCTGATGCCGCCTACCTGGTCGATGATGATTTGCAGAGCCTCTACAGCTGCGTCTACGTAAGCCTGAACATTGTTGCCATATCCCTGGGTCTTGATGGCTGTGGTAGCTTTGATTTCACCACGGCTGTCAACGATACCAAACACAGAGTTTGTGCCTCCGAGGTCCAAACCGATTACATACGGTTTCAATAAATCTTCTGTCATTTTTGTTTTTATTTAGTAAATTAATAGAATAGTTGACGAGTTGACGAGTTGACAAGTTGCTCGTAAGCCAGTTGCCAAGTTAACAAGTAAACGAGTGTTTTGTCTATGGGCAAAGGTATTAAAAATGTCTTAATCGCACAAAGTTTTAACACTAAAATTTGCCTATATCGCATAAAATTCGCAATTTTGCAATTGTTATGCACTTTCCAATTCAATTAGATATTTTAGACTTTGTATTCCATGGAATACTGATTGGCATCATGGCATCGGCTCCGATGGGTCCGGTGGGGGTGCTTTGCATACAACGAACTCTGAATAAAGGTCGCTGGTATGGTTTTGTTACGGGTATCGGTGCTTGTATCAGCGACTTTATATATGCGTTGTTTACGGGTGTCGGTATGAGTTTTGTCATGGATCTTGTGAGCAACGAGCGTACGCGTTTTCTGCTTCAGATAAGTGGCAGTATTGTATTGCTGTTGTTTGGCATCTACTGCTATCGCTCAAACCCGACGAAGAATATTCATCGGAGCAACAAACCGCAGAAAGGCACGCTGATGCACAACTGCTTCACGGCGTTCTTGGTGACACTCTCCAATCCGCTTATCATCTTCCTCTTCATCTTTCTCTTTGCTCAGTTTGCCTTTGTGGTGCCGAAGCGTCCGTTGGAGATGTCTATAGGTTATGCAAGCATAGTGTTTGGTGCTATGCTGTGGTGGTTTGGTCTGTCGTGGCTCGTAGACAAGGTGCGCGGCAAGTTCGACCAGAGCGGCATCCTCATCATCAATCGTGTGGTGGGCTGCATCGTGGTCATCTTCTCGCTGATTATGCTCCTTGGCACAGTGTTCAATCTGTATACACTGCCGTATTAAGGAGCCCCTCCCAACCCTCCCCGTCGGGGAGGGCTTAGAAAGGCTTTGTTAAAGGGGCTTAGCAAGGCTTAAAGAGGCTTACAACGGCTTAGTTATAGTAAGAAAAAGCTAACAATATGTTTATTTCTCAAGAATTAAGAAAAAAGAGCACGGCGGAGTTCGTGCTCTATATGTGGCAGGTGGAGGATATTATCCGCGCCTATGGCTGCCAGCTGTCGCGCATCAAGAACGAGTACATCGCACGCTTCGCTGACTATACCGAAGAGCAGCGTGCGGAGATGGTCGACTGGTACGGTGCTCTCATCACTATGATGAACTCGGAAGGTAAACGCGAGGGCGGCCATCTCGCCATCAACCAGATTGTTGTGAAGGACATGAACGACCTGCACAACCAGCTGCTGCAAAGCTCGCGCTTCCCGTTTTACAACGCCGAGTACTACCGTGTGCTGCCGTTCATCGTGGAGCTGCGCAACAAGGGCGACAAGGACGTGAACGAGGTGGAGACCTGCCTCAATGCGCTATACGGCACAATGATGCTGCGCCTGCAGCACAAGACGATAAGTCCTGACACGGAGCACGCTATCAAGGAGATTTCAACCTTTCTCGGTATGCTCAGCGACTATCACATCAAGGACAAGACTGAGGGTCTCAAGTTTGACGACGAGGAGGAGTTTTAAAAGTAAAAAAGTAAAAGGGTAAAAAAGTAAAAGGGTAAAAAAGTCTGCTCCTCGGCTTAGAAAGGCATAAATAGGCTTAGTTCGGCTTATCCTATCTGAAATCCCAATTAAAGAAAAGTATGAATCAAGAAATAGAACGCAGGCGAACATTCGCCATCATATCACACCCTGACGCCGGTAAGACAACGCTCACCGAGAAGTTCCTTCTCTTCGGTGGACAGATTCAGGTGGCAGGTGCAGTTAAGAACAACAAGATACGCAAGAGTGCTACGTCCGACTGGATGGAGATTGAGAAGCAGCGCGGTATCTCGGTGTCAACATCAGTTATGGAGTTCGACTACGAAGGCTACAAGGTGAACATCCTCGACACTCCGGGTCACCAGGACTTCTGCGAGGATACCTACCGCACGCTAACCGCTGTCGACTCTGCCATCATCGTGGTCGACGGAGCAAAAGGTGTGGAGACACAGACACGTAAGCTCATGGAAGTGTGCCGTATGCGCAACACTCCGGTTATCATCTTCATCAACAAGATGGACCGCGAGGGTCGCGACCCGTTCGACTTGCTCGACGAGCTGGAGGAGGAGTTGCAGATCAGCGTGCGCCCGCTCTCATGGCCTATCAATATCGGTGCCAAGTTCAAGGGCGTGTACAACATCTTCGAGCAGAAGCTCGACCTCTTCAAGCCCGACAAGCAGCGCGTGACGGAGAAGGTGGAGGTCGATATACATTCGCCAGAACTCGACGCACAGATTGGCGAGCAGGATGCGCAGCAGTTGCGTGACGACCTCGAACTCATCGACGGCGTATACCCGGAGTTCGACGTAGAGACATACCGCTCGGCAGAGGTGGCACCAGTATTCTTTGGTTCGGCACTCAACAACTTCGGTGTGCAGGAGCTGCTCAACTGCTTCATCAAGATAGCTCCGTCGCCACGCCCCACAAAGGCAGAGGAACGCATGGTAGACCCCGAAGAGCCTAAGTTCACGGGTTTCATCTTCAAGATTACTGCCAACATCGACCCCAACCACCGCTCATGTATCGCTTTCTGCAAGGTGTGCAGCGGTAAGTTCGAGCGCAACAAGCCCTATCTGCATGTGCGTCAGGGCAAGACATTGCGCTTCTCTTCGCCCACGCAGTTCATGGCTCAGCGCAAGAGCACCATCGACGAGGCATGGCCGGGCGATATCGTTGGTCTGCCCGATAACGGCATCTTCAAAATAGGCGACACGCTCACCGATGGCGAGAAACTCCACTTCCGCGGACTTCCCTCGTTCTCACCGGAGATGTTCAAGTACATCGAGAACGACGACCCGATGAAGGCGAAGCAGCTTGAGAAGGGCATCAATCAGCTCATGGACGAAGGTGTGGCACAGTTGTTCGTCAACCAGTTCAACGGTCGCAAGATTATAGGCACCGTGGGCCAGCTCCAGTTCGAGGTTATTCAGTACCGTCTTGAGAACGAGTACAACGCCAAGTGTCGTTGGGAACCGGTTCATCTGCACAAGGCGTGCTGGATAGAGAGCGACGATGCAGAAGAGCTTGACCAGTTCAAGAAGCGCAAGTATCAGTACATGGCTAAGGACCGCGACGGTCGCGATGTGTTCCTTGCCGACTCTGGCTACGTGCTTTCGATGGCGCAGCAGGACTTCAAACACATCAAGTTCCACTTTACAAGTGAGTTCTAAGCAGATATGGAATCAAAAGACAGAGAGCACCGCATCTACTTCGTCACGCTCATGGGCAGCGTGGTGAACGTGGTGCTGTTGGTGTTCAAGTTCATGGCAGGTATCCTGGGTGGCTCGGCAGCTATGATAGCCGATGCCGTGCACTCCTTGTCCGACTTCCTTACCGACATCGTAGTGGTGTTGTTCGTGAAGATAAGCTCAAAGCCAGAGGACAAGGACCACGACTATGGTCATGGCAAATACGAGACACTCGCCACATCTTTTATAGGTGTGGCGTTGCTCTGTGTCGGACTATACATATTATATAGTGGCTCCTACCGCACGTGGGCAGCATTCAACGGTGCTCCAATCGAACAACCGGGCATCGTAGCCTTGTGGGCGGCACTCTTCAGTATTATGCTGAAGGAGTGGACCTACCGCTTCACCGTCAAGGTGGGCAAGGAGGTGCAGTCGCAGGCGGTCATAGCCAACGCATGGCACCACCGTAGCGACTCGCTCTCATCTATAGGCACAGCCATAGGCATCGGTGGAGCCATCTTCCTCGGCAAGGAGTGGGCGGTGCTCGACCCCATAGCTGCCGTTGTGGTGAGCATCTTCATCATACGCACGGCAGCCATGCTCGTGAGCGGTGCGCTCGACGAACTGCTTGAGAAGAGTCTGCCCGACGCAGAGGAGCGGCAGATAGCAGAGATTGTGCAGAGCGAGCCTGAGGTGAGCGGAATGCACCATCTCTGCACACGTCGCATCGGCAGTCGCATAGCCATAGAGATGCATCTGCGTATGCCGGGCGACATCTCGCTCAACGAGTCGCACGCCCACGCCACGAACATCGAGCGCAAGCTGCGCAGCCATTTCGGCGAGCGCACGCACATAAACATTCATGTCGAACCACTAAAGTGAACAGTAGGGGGAGGATGCGGTATTTCCTATGTTTTATACATCTCTCCCTAATATATTAAAACCTAAGCAGTATGGACAAATCAACAGACAAACAACCTCTTACTCCCGAACTTGAGGCACGTGTGCAGCGTGCGGTGGACAACTTCATGCAGGGCTACGGCTGCTGCCAGTCGGTTGTGGCTGCCTTCGCCGACTTGTACAACCTCGACGACACGATGGCGAAGCGTATTGCGGCAGGCTTCGGTGGCGGAGTAGGGCGTATGCGCATGATGTGCGGTGCCGTCTCGGGCATCGTTATCCTCGCCGGACTTGACCGCGGACAGATTGACGGTGCTGACCGCAAGGGCAAGTCGATGTGCTATAAGGTGGTGCAGGAACTGCTCGACGAGTTTAAGGTGCAGAACGGATCGGTAGTCTGTGCCGAGCTGCTCGGACTGAAGGGGCATGAGAAAGCGCAGTCGAGCTACGTCGCCTCGCCACGCACAGCCGAATACTACAAGACACGCCCGTGTGCAGCAAAGGTCGAGAGCGCAGCACGCATCTTCGCCGAATACCTTATGAATTATTAATTATTAATTATTAATTGTCGGCTTCGCTGATGAGGATTTGTTCAATTTTGAATGAGCAAAGGCTTAGAACAGCCTATCTCCACAAGGGCTTAGAAAGGCTTAAAGAGGCTTAGTTCGGCTTAAACACTCCCCCTAAGACCGCTCTCCAAGAAAAAACAATCTACAGAAATAAAAACAATGAACAGCAAATCTATTCTTTCTCTTGCAGCCCTCTCCTGCGTTACGGCAGCGTACGCCCAGCAGCAGAAGGCTCAGCAGCACCCTAACATTGTTTACATCATGTGCGACGACCATGCCTACCAGTGCATAAGCGCATACGGCAGCGCACTCTCCAAGCTCGCACCGACCCCGAATATCGACCGTCTCGCCGAGCGTGGTATGCGCTTCGACCGTGCCTTCGTCGAGAACTCGCTCTCTACGCCGTCGCGCGCCTGCCTTATGACCGGTCAGTACAGCCATCAGAACGGCCAGCGTCAGCTGGGCGAGGGCATCGACACCTCGCGCACGTTCTTCACCGAACTGTTGCAGGAGGCTGGCTATCAGACAGCCGTTGTGGGCAAGTGGCACATGGGTTGCGACCCCAAGGGCTTCGACTACTATCATGTGTATAACGACCAGGGACAGTACTGGAATCCGCAGTATCGTGGCACCGACACCAACAACGAGTTCGTCGTGGAGGAGGGCTACTCTACAGACCTCACCACCGACCACGCACTCAGCTTCATCGAGCACCGCGACCCGTCGAAACCGTTCTGTCTGCTTCTGCACCATAAGGCACCGCACCGCAACTGGCAGGCAAACCTGAAATATCTCGGTATGTACGACGACGTTGAGTTCCCGATGCCAGAGAACTTCTACGACGACTATGCTACGCGCGGCTCTGCCGCTCGCACGCAGAAGATGTCCGTCACGCGCGACATGCGTTGGGAGCAGGACTTCAAAGTGCCCGAGATGCTCGACCTCAACAACCCCGACAGCAAGGACTCGTACAACGCTCTCATGGGCGAGATAAACCGCATGACTCCTGAACAGCGTTCGGCTTGGGGACGCTACTACTTCCCGCGCAACCGTCGTCTGCTCGAGGCGCAGCTCAAGGGCAAGGACCTCGACAACTGGAAGTATCAGGTGTACATACGCGACTATATGTCCGTAATAGCAAGTGTTGACGAGAGCGTGGGTCGTGTGCTCGACTATCTCGACAAGAACGGACTCACCGACAACACGATGATTGTCTACACCTCCGACCAGGGCTTCTACATTGGTGAGCACGGATGGTTCGACAAGCGTTTCATGTACGAGGAGTCGCTACGCACTCCGCTCATCGTGAGCTACCCGGGTCACACAAAGCCTGGCTCTGTATGCAACCGCCTTGTGCAGAACATCGACTATGCGCCTACGTTCCTCGCTCTCGCCGGCGTTCAGCAGCCTAAGGACATGCCGGGCCGTTCGCTCGTGCCGGTACTCGACAACGGCGACAACGTGAAGAATTGGCGCCAGAGCATCTACTACCACTACTACGACTATCCGACGTACCATATGGTACGCAAGCACGACGGTGTGCGCACCGAGCGTTATAAGCTCATCCACTTCTACGGCAAGGGCGGTCTCGACGCTGTGTCTGAGAACAAGTATCAGAACGTGCCGGGCACACGCGAGTATGGCACGATGAAGGGATTGGAGTCGATAGGTTACTTCGAGCCGAAGGATGAGGCTGTAGACTATTGTGAGCTCTACGACCTGCAGGCTGACCCGCACGAGCAGAACAACATCTTCGGCAAGCCGGGTACGGAAAGGATTACGAAGCAGTTGCAGCGCGAACTTGATAAATACAGAAAGACACTCGCTGTGGACGAATATTAGAAAAGTAAAAGAGTAAAAGAGTAAAAAAGTAAAAAGGAGCCCCTCCCAACCCTCCCCATCGGGGAGGGCTTAGAGGACCTAAAGCGGCTTAGTTCGGCTTATCCTTTTTACTTTTTTACTCTTTTACCTTTTTACTCTTTAAAGATATGCTTTTGTGGGTGCGTGGTATGGGCAAGATGCCCATACCTCCTACTTTTTTACTTTTAATAGTTAATCTTCATTCCGATATAGTAGCTTCTTGGGAGCGATGGACCATAGATGTAGCCGGAGTCGCGGTTCCATCCCTTGTCGAAGTCCTTTTGGTAAGAATTGGTGATGTTTTGCACGCCGCCATTCACCTGAAGTGTGAGATACTTGTAGACGGGGAAGTCGTATGCCAACTTGAGATTTACCTCCATGAATTTGGGAGTGTTTACTGCCACGGGTGCTTCAACCCCCGAGCCTGCAGCGTGACCAACGAGCATACTGCCAGTGTAGTTTCCTGTTACGGAAGCCGTGAAACGCTTCACGGGTGTGAAGGAAGCTGTGAAGTAGCCGTATGTGTTTGGCGTGCGCATCATCTTCTTGTACTTCTGTTCCGGCACCTCATCGTTCCAGGCAATAGCCTCGTCGTAGTGGCTTTGCTGCAAAGTGAGTCCGGCTTGCAGCATGAACCATCGTGTGAACATAGCCTTTCCTTCGATGTTCAGTCCGAATACCTTCGCACCATAAGCATTGTAACGCTCCTGCACGGTGTTGCCCTGTGCATCGGGTTGGTCGAGCTTGCGAAGCGCAAACACATTGTTCAAGTCGGTGTAGAAGCCTTCTATCAGGAGGTTGGTCTGTACGGAGCCGAAATTATGATACAAGTCGGCTGACAGGCTGAAGCTGTTTGATCGCTCCTCCTTCAAGTTGTTAGCCAATACCGTAACCAGACGTTCGCCACCCACAACGCCCACATGCAAGTCTTCGTCGAATGCTTGCGGTGCTCTAAATCCTCCGGCATAGGTAAGGCGGAGGTTTATGTTCTCCGTAGGGTTGAAGCGGAGGTTGGCACGCGGACTGAATATCATGCGTTTCACTAAGTTGTGCTTATCCGCTCTGCCGCCCAAGAGCAGGCTCCACTGCTTGTTCTTCCACTCGTTTTGGAAGAAGAAACTACCGATGTGCACGTCTTGCTTGAAATTGCGGTTGTAGCCGAGGATTACGTCTTTCAAACCGTCATAGTTGTACTCTGCACCGAGAGTCAGGTCGGATGGCATGAAGAGCAATTTCTTAAACGAGTGGACGTACTGCGATCCTACGACGTATGTGAAGTCATGAGTGTTGCCGTATGCCTTTGTAGCGGCTTGTATGTCTTCTTCGGTTCCCTCTCCGATGCCGCCATAATAGCTCTTTCGTGATGTGGTTTGGAACGAGAAGTAAGCCGACAGGCGGTTCTTCTCGTCTGGCGAGTAGAAGTTGTACGTGAGTCCGCCGCCCTGTATGTTGTGCTCCACCTGCTCGGTGATGTTCGCCTCGTGAGAAGGCAGATCGAGTTTGTTGCCGCCGCGGCGGAACTCATGTATGCCGTGATACTGAAGACTCAGCTTGGAGTGGGGGTTAAGTCGGAGGTAGGAGTTAAGGCCGAAAGTCTGGCTCTTCAGTTCGGGCAGTTCGGTGTATCCGTCGCCGTCGTGGTCGTAGCCCTGGCGTGTGCGTGTTTGTCCGTAGGCATATACGCCAGCCTTGTTGTCGTCGGTAACCAAAGACACGTTTCCGGTCGTTACGTTATCGAACGAGTTGGCACCACCCTGCGCCATGAATGTGTGTCCGAAGGATGCCGAATTGCGTATGGGCTCCTTTGTGATGATGTTGATGGTTCCGCCGATAGCTGATGCGCCGAAGAGGGCGGAGCCTCCGCCGCGCACCACCTCTACACGGTCTATCATGTTGGTAGGTATCTGTTCCAAGCCGTACACACCGTTGAGCGAAGAGAATATGGGGCGCGAATCGACCAATATCTGCGAGTAGTGTCCGTCCAAGCCGTTTATTCTCACCTGTGTGAAACCGCAGTTCTGACAATCGTCTTCTGTGCGTACGCCGGGTTGGAAGTTGAGTCCCTTAGCCAGGCACGTCGATTGGGTGATATCAAACATTTTGCTGCCAATCACGCTCACCAAGTTCGGAGCCAGTCGGCGTTTTGTTTCGCTGCGGTTGGCTGAAACGACGACCTCGTCAAGCGCAACGTCGTCGGTGAGAAGCTCAAAGTTGAGTTCCTGAGTGGCATCCTTTTTTATCGTTATTGTTTTCTCTACGGACTTAAAGCCCATACATTTTACCTCAAGAGTGAATTTACCCTCAGGCAAGTTCTTAAGAAAGTAGTGTCCCGTCTTGTCTGTAGTACAGCCTATTGTTGTACCTTTGATATGGATGGTGGCGTAGGCAATGTGTTCGCCACTCTTTCTGTCGACCACATGTCCGTAGACGTTGGCATCGGTAGGCGTGGGCGTGTGTTCTGCACTGTTATCCTTCACTTCAACACGTGTTGTGTTTTCGTTATCCTTTACTTCGACTGCATTAGCCGCAAATGACACTGTCAATGCACCGGTGAGGAGCATCAACTGATAATTCTTTGATCTCATTTTGCTTTGTCTTTTAAAATTTAGTGTTACGTAAAAATGTTATTTCAGCATTTGAGTTGCAAAGTTATTTACTTTTGTAGATATATGAAATACCTAATATGTATGTTTTGTGTGATATTCGGTTCGCTCCGATACCCATAAATGATTATTCGAATGGTTGTTTGATGGGGTTTGATGATATATATAATGTGTATGTGGTGTCGGGTCATCAAAAGTAGGTAGTGGTATGTGCTAACTTTCTTTACTATATTTTAGGTATTGCCTGCTTTTTTTCTTCAAAGTACCTTTGCAGTCGTGAAAATTATATAATTAAAATGAAGAAATCTACAATCGTTTCTATGGCGTGTGCAGCGATGGCAGTATGCAGTCCGCTCGCAGCAGACGCGCAGATAGTGGCTGCCGACAGTGTGATGCAGCACGCCAAGGGTTCCCGACTTAGTGTTGGCGGATATGGTGAAGTGGCTTACAGCCGTAACTTCTACAGCGACAGTGGCAACCGCTACAGTTCGGCAAAGCTGCACAAGAACGACCCCAGTCACGGACGTTTCGACATACCGCACGCTGTTATCTACTTAGGTTATGACTTTGGCAAGGGCTGGACGTTGGGCACCGAGATTGAGTTTGAGCATGGCGGTACAGGTTCGGCTATAGAATATGAGGCAGAGGAATCTATCGAGTTTGAGCAGGAGCAGGAGCGCGGTGGCGAAGTGGAGTTGGAGCAGTTCTGGATTCAGAAGTCGTTCGGACGCTTTGCCAACATACGTGCCGGCCACATCGTCGTGCCCGTAGGTCTGACCAACGCCTACCACGAGCCGCTCAACTTCTTCACCGTCTATCGTCCGGAAGGCGAAAACACCATTCTGCCTTGCACATGGCATCAGACCGGCGTTTCGTTCTGGGGCCATGCCGGCGACTTCCGTTACGAATTGCAGATGATTGCAGGTCTCGACGCATGGCAGTTCTCGCGCGACAACTGGATTAAGCCCGGCACTACGAAGCCCTTCGAGTTTGAGGTGGCTAACAAGTACGGCTTTGCAGCGCGTGTGGACAACTACACGGTGCCCGGCTTGCGCTTGGGCGTGAGCGGCTACTTCGGACAGTCGATGCACAACGCCGTTCCGCACGACATGGAGAAGGGCAACAACAAGCGCATCAAGGGTAACATCTATCTCGGTGCGTTCGACTTCACATACAACGCCCACAACTGGGTAGCACGCGGCAACGTCGACTATGGATATGTTAGCAACGCTAAGGAGATTAGCGCTATGCGCAAGCCTAACACGCAGTACGTGAAGCCTTATCAGTCGAACCAGGTGTTCGGCTCGCACGCCATTGCCACAAGCGTGGAAGTAGGCTACGATGTATTCTCGCAGATTGAGAAGTTGCGTGCAGCCCGTCAGAAGATGTACGTCTTCGGTCACTTCGAGTACTATAACTCATGTCTCGGTGGTTCGAAGGAGTACACAAGCAAGAAGATTTTTGCAGGTGGCATCAACTACTATCCGTTGCCGCAGGTCTGCGTGAAGGCAGAATACAGCTATCGCAAGTTCAAGCAGCAGTACAACGATGAGCCGGCTCTGAACATAGGCGTGGCGTATCAAGGACAATTCCTTTAAAAGTAAAAAGACAAAGTTCCTATAGTAATAATAATTAAACATCAAAGACACAATGAAAAAGTTTCAACAGTTAGTAATGGCGTTCCTCGTCGGAGTCGTATCGTTCGGTTTTACTGCATGTAGCGAAGATAATAGCGAGCCGCAAGATTTCCAGCTTCCAGAGGTTGGTCAGGCAACAGTGAGCGTAAACTCTTCGGACAAAGCGATGCAGAAGGTGGCGAAGGTTTACGTCGACCAGGTTGTTTACCCAACATACAAGGCACTCGCTGCAAACGCACGCACACTCTACACCACAACAGCTGCTCTCTACAGCGCTGCTGAGGCAGGCACAATGACTCAGGCGCAGATTGACGCTGCTTGCGAAGCCTTCAAGGACACACGTCGCGAGTGGGAGCGCAGCGAGGCTTTCCTCTACGGTTCGGCTTCCGTCAACGAGCTCGACCCGCACATCGACTCATGGCCTCTCGACCACAAAGAACTTGAGAACGCCCTCAAGAACCCTACACTTGTAGCGGGCTTCAAGGGCAGCGACCCGGCTAAGTTCGTGTCAGAGAACAACAGCCACTTCCAGTCGGTACTCGGTTTCCACGGCATGGAGTTCGTTCTTTTCCGCGACGGCAAGAACCGCACCGTAGACGCACTCAAGGCTAACGAGAAAGAAGAAGGCATGACCTCAGTAAAGGGCATTGACGAACTCGCATTCCTCCAGGCTGTAGCAGCCGACGTGCGCAACATCACCGCACTTCTCGAGTTCACATGGATGGGTAGCGCAGCAAGCAACGAGACAAAGAGCGTGCTCAGCAACGCAAGCTACGTGTTCTCATCGCTCCGCTACAACGGACTGGCAGCCAACGGCACAATGTGCTACGGTCAGTTCCTGCTTTCTCCGTCTGTAACAACGGGCTACAACTCATGGCAGGGCACAATCCGTCAGATTTTCGTAGGCGGTTGCTCTAACATCTGCGCAGAGGTTGCCGACCAGAAGCTCGGTCAGGCTTACCGTACAGCTACCGGTTCGGGCTCAGCAGAAGACTCTCGCGACTATATCGAGTCGCCTTACAGCCACCGTTCGTTCATCGACTATCAAGATAACATCTACTCAATCAAGAACACGCTTTACGGCACACGCGACGTGAACGCCGCTTCTCCGGCAGAGCACTCGCTCCTGAACCTGCTCAAGGCTATGAACTACTCAGGTCTGAACGACCTCACAGCGGCTCTCAATAAGGCTATTCAGTCACTTGAGACAGCCAAGAACAGCGGCAAGTCGTTCGTTGAGGCTCCTGGAGCCCAGCACGTAAAGGACTGCATCGACGCTGTTTCGGCTCTCGACGAGGAGCTGAACAAGGCTGGCGACTGGGTGAACAAGCAGGACGCGCTCTAAGCGCCCTGCCATGTTCGGCAGTTTAGAAATACAAAACCAAGGCTTTTTAAAATTATACATTAATGAAACGAATCTATCTCATGGGCTCATTAGCAATGGCCCTCTCTCTATCGCTGTTCTCGTGTTCGGACGAGAACAGCGATCCGTCGGGTGAAGACTTCAAGCCAATGGAGTCTGACGGCAAGTATGTAGGCGAGGCTGTCGGCAACTTCTCTAAAGAGGAGTGGTATCCTGGCGGCGAACTCGGAACAACCGACAACGTGGCTTCAGGATGCTACGAAGACGAAGCACCGGCCGTAACCGCGCAGGGACTTATCGACGACTTTAACGCCGGCGAGAAATTCTTCGAGCGTCAGTTCACGTCAGCCAACTCGGGCTTCAAGGGACTTGGTCCGGCTTCTGTTCGCCGTTCGTGTCTCGACTGCCACCCCAACTACGGACATGGTCGCCGCATGGACTCTTACACCACGTCCTACGGCAATGGCAACGGCTATCTGCTCGCTGTGTATCATCCCGTAGACGGAGCCAACAGCAACGACGGTGGCTACGTAGCCGAAGTGACCGGTATGCCGCAGACACAAGCTACAGAACCCTTCAAGGCACCTATCGACGAGAGCCAGATCAAAATGCAGTGGCATCACGTGACGGCTATGGAGAGCGGTCTGCCTATGAAGTTCCCCGACGGCGAAGCCTACGACCTTATCTATCCTGAGATTACAATACCGCGCTCGGCGTTCCGCACCAACCCTAATCCTTACGACACAGGCAATAAGGCAGTGGCTGTTCGCGTAGAGTCTACAATCGGCGTGATGGGTACGGGTCTGCTCGACGCCATCTCAGAGGATGACATCAAGGCGCAGTATGCCTCTACAGCCAACTACTACAAGAACGTAGCCAAGGTGGCTGACGTTTCGGAGTACGTTAACCCGAACTTCTGGAATGCTTCTGCCGACGACTTCGCTGCAGGCGCATGGTATCCCGCTACCGAGAACACCGGTGTATACGCCGACGGCGGCAACGGCAAGCCGATGGTGAAGCGCTTCACCTACGCTCTGACACGTGCCACGCTGCAGGACGGTCCTGGTGCCAACGCCATCTGGAATATCACGAACGTGTCACGTCCCGACCGTCCTAAGCTCTACACCACAAACGCTTGGGCTGCGGCAATGGCAGAAGACAAGGAGGTGATAGAGAAGATAAAGAACGACCCGACATCGCCGTTCTGGGCATCGACCGACGACGAGATAAGCAAGCGTGTGAACGGACTCTTGAAGCCCGGCACCAACCAGTTCAGCAACGAGTGGCACAACTTCGAGCCGGAGATGTCTGCCGACCACTTCTACGAGTTCATGGTATGGCATCGCGGTCTTGCCATTCCGCGCGCCCGCAACCTCAACGATGCGCGTGTGCAGCAGGGCAAGAAGGTGTTTATGGAGATTGGCTGCGCCAACTGTCACCGCCCGTCGTGGAAGACAGGTTCGGACAACTACTGGACACCGAACATGATAGCCGGCAAGAAGCTTCCGCGCTACGCCAACCAGACCATCTATCCGTACAGCGACATGATGCAGCACAAGCTCTACATGGTGAACGACATACACGGATCGTGGTGTCGCACAACACCGTTGTGGGGACGCGGACTTGCCGCAATCAACGGTAGCGGCGTAGAACGTCTGCACGACTGCCGCGCACGCAACGAGGTGGAAGCAATCATGTGGCACGCTTACTCGAAGAACTCGCACGCCTACAACTCGGCACTCAAGTTCTACAATCTTTCCAAGGCAGACCGCGACGCAGTGGTTATGTTCCTTCGCTCTATTTAGTACCTTATTCTCCCACGGCTTCCTGCGAAGTACGTGGGAGAATAATCATATATAAGCAAACCGAATTATGCAAAACCCTTTAAAGAAGACACTCTTCGCATTGTATGTTTTAGTGATAGTCTGCATGGCTGCCGCTACGGTAGTGGAGAAGTATAGCGGAACCGACTTTGTGCGCTCCAATGTGTACGGCGCATGGTGGTTCTCGCTGCTTTGGGCTGTGCTCACGGCTGCTGGCATCATCTATTTCCTGCGCCATCGCTGCAAGTCGTGGTCGGGCATAGCCCTCCATCTCTCGTTCGTGGTGATACTCGCTGGCGCTTTCGTGACACACGTCAGTTCGGAGCGCGGCACGGTTCATCTGCGTCAGGGCGCATACATCAACACCTGCGTGATGTACGACCGTCACAACCAGCCGCACGATGTGCAGATGCCGTTCCAGATGCGCCTCGACCGCTTCGATGTGCAATACCATGAGGGTACCGACGCGGCAGAAGACTACGTGTCGCAGTTCACCATCATCGACCACGGCAAGCAATACAGCGGCAAGGTGTCGATGAACCGCATCTTCAGATACGGAGCGATGCGCTTCTACCAGTCGTCGTACGACAACGACATGCTCGGCGCGTCCGTCTCCTTCAACTCCGATCCCATTGGCATACCCCTTACCTACACGGGCTACGCTCTGCTGTTCCTCTCGCTTATCTATATGCTCTTCGACCCACATGGTGCATACCGCAAGCTGCTGCGCCTCTCGCATCTGAAGAAAGGACTGATGATGCTGATGCTGCTTTTCGCGCTCGGCTCAGGCTCGGCTCAGGCACATGTTCTGCCTAAGGAAAGCGCCGACCGTTTCGGACGCTTGATGGTGCTGCACAACAGTCGCATCTGTCCGCTGCAGACCCTCGCCGTCGACTTCACCAAGAACCTCTACGGCAAAGCATCGTATGACGGCTACACGCCAGAGCAGGTGCTCACGGGCTGGATGTTCTACGCCGACGACTGGATGCAGGAGCCGATGCTCCGACTGAAAGGTGCCGAGATGCGCGACCGTCTGCAGCTGCCCGAATACGTGCCCGTAGGTCAGTTCTTCAACAGCGCGATGGGCGGCTACACGCTCGGTCCGTACGTGCAGGAATACTATGGCGGCAACCACGATGCGTTCCATTCGCAGGTGGCTGCCATAGACAATAAGATACAACTCATAATGGAGCTGCGCAATGGTTCGCTCCTTAAACTCTTTCCTTATACATATAAAGGCAATACCACGTGGTATGCGCCTACCGATTCTCTGCCGAAGACGATGGACAAAGAGCACCAGCAGTTCGTGCGCTCGATTTTCTTCTTGCTATCCGATTATGCTCTAACCTCCGACTATGCGCAGATGGATGCCGTGGTGGGCAAGATGCTGAAGTATCAGCAGAAGAATGGGGGAGCATCGCTGCCTTCCGACAGACGTGTCGCAGCCGAGCGCATATACAACCGCATCCCCTTCGCCACAATACTCTTCATGCTGTGTCTGGCGATGGGCGTAATCTCTTTCCTTTATACTATAATCAGAATGTGCCGTGAGGACAACGGCGCGAACGCTAAAGGTGCAAACGGCAATGACGGACTGAGCGTGTGCAGCAAGAGATTGCACGTATCGTTTTTTGTCGTCAACTATGTAGTGATGCTTCTGTCGTTCTGTGCGCTCACCTATTGCGAGTATCTGCGCTGGACTATCAGCGGCACGCTCCCGATGACCAACGGCTACGAGACGATGCTCTTCGTGGCGTGGCTCGTGCAGCTGCTCGCGCTCGTCTGCGGCGTGCGCTTCCGCCTGCTTGTGGCGTTGGGTTTCCTCATGTCGGGCTTCTTCCTGCTCGTGAGTCACATCGGACAGATGGATCCGCAGATAAAGCACACGATGCCCGTGCTCAACTCGCCGCTGCTCAGCGTGCACGTGTCTATAATAATGATGGGTTTCGCCATGCTCTCGTTCACGTTCATCAGTGGGCTCACCGCCCTTCTGCTGCGCCTCGTCAGTCGCACAGCGCAGCCGAAGATGATACAACTGCAGCAGCTCTCGCTCGTGTTTCTCTATCCTGCACTTGCCGCACTCGGCATCGGCATCTTCGTCGGAGCCATTTGGGCTAACGTCTCTTGGGGCGAGTATTGGGGATGGGACCCGAAGGAGGTATGGGCACTCATCACGTTTATGATATACGCCGTTGCGCTACACACGCGCTCGGTGCCACAACTGCACCGCCCGACAGCGTTCCATGTGTTTATGACACTGGCTTTCCTCACGCTCGTAATGACCTATTTCGGCGTGAACTACTTCCTCGGCGGAATGCACAGTTATGCATAACGACTCTTTGCTTTAAACAGAATATATCTGCAGGCGTTTTAAACCGGACGCTTGCAGTTTTTTTTGCATTTGTAGGGTAGGGCACAAAAAACAGTGGCACAACTCTCAACGAGCTGTGCCACTGTCACTATGTTTAACTTGAAAAAATTCTAAAGTAATGAAGAGTCTCACGATCCTTCATAGCTACCTGTTAAACAATCGTTACCTTAAACCTAATAACTAAAAACCTAAATCTATTACTACTAACCTAAACAATCTATTAATCTTTTGACGATGCAAAGGTATGAATAATTAGTTGTTTGCGCAAACAGATTGACAATATTGTTGCTTATCCTTGTGTTTTATTGACTTAAATCAAAATTGCTGGCGTTCTGCTTGCCACGTTTTTGTTGTTTATGCGCAGAACGGTTGTGATGTACATGTTCTGCAACAGTCCGCCAATGGTGCATCATTCTCTCTGTGAAAGCTGATGAAAAGTCATCGTTTCGCGTTCGGTGTCCGATTGGGTTGCGTTCGGAATCCAATCAGATTGCGTACGCCGTCCGATCAGATTGCGTTCGGTGGCGGTGGGGAAAGGTGGGGATTAGCTGAGCCTGTAGTGGGGATATTGGCAGCTTTAAGTTGGGTTTTCGTGCTATCGAAGTTGATACAATAGTAAGAATTGTTTTGTTTTTATCTTTTTTATTCGTAAATTTGCGATATAACTTTTAACCCATCTTTTCGTTATGGCAGACTTTGAGGAGAGACGATTGCCGGTTGGCATACAATCGTTCAAGGAAATAAGAAGAAACAACTACGCCTATGTCGATAAGACCGAGATTGTTTGGAACCTTGTCAACAGAGGAAAGAAGTACAACTATCTGAGTCGTCCGCGACGATTCGGAAAGTCGTTGCTTGTAGATACGTTGCAGACTTATTTCGAGGGAAGAAGCGACCTCTTCGAAGGACTGAAGATTATGAATCTTGAAAAGGAATGGAAGAAGTCGCCCGTGATAAGGCTCGACATGAGTCGCGCTGGAGCATCGGAAAAGACAATCCGCTCGTATCTCAGCATGGCATTCTCGCGCGAAGAGGCGAAGTATGGCATCGCCATGCACGAAGGCGCTTCGTTAGCCGACCGTTTCGACACAATCATTCAGACTGCCTGCCAGCAGACCGGCGAGTCGGTGGCGATATTGATAGACGAGTACGACTCGCCCTTGCAGCATTCATGGAAAACGCCCGACCATGAGGCGTGTACAGCGGTCTACCGCGAAGTGTTCGCCATTCTGAAAGCCGACGACGAGTACGAGCGCTTCGTATTCATCACCGGCATTACGAAGTTCACGCAAATCTCCCTCTTCTCCGTTCTCAACAATCTCAGCAACATCAGTTTCGACGAGCCGTTTGCAGCCATCTGCGGTATCACTACCCAGGAGATAAGTGACTATTTCGGTCCGGAAGTGAAGGCGATGGGCGAGGCGAACGGATGGACTGAGGAGGAGACAATGGTTCGCCTGAAGACCAACTACGACGGCTATCACTTCTGTCGTAGCAACATGGTTGATGTCTACAACCCATTCAGCCTTGTCAACGCTTTGGCAGACAAGGATATCAAGAACTATTGGGCTACATCGGGAGCAACCTCGCTTCTGCTCAAGTTCGTAGACGATATGGAGATAAAGCTGACAGACTACGACCATAGCGCCATATTAAGCACCATCATTGAGACATCTGACGTGACAGGAGGCGGAGCGGAACTCTTCCTCTACCAGTCGGGCTATCTCACGATAAAGGGATACATGAACGGACTCTACTTGCTCGGATTTCCCAACCACGAAGTTCGTCAGGAGTTATACGAAACTGTGCTGCCGGCATTAGCCATGCGCAAGCGCGGAGACATCCAGTCGGCGCAAGCTTATCTGTACATGCACATGTACATGGGCAATACAAACGAGGCTAAGAAGTTTATGAAGGCTCTGATAGCCGATGTGCCATACAGCAACAAAAAGCTGGCAAGCATGGATATGGAGGAGCGTTATCGACTTATAATGAGCACTATCTTCAACGCCATTGGCTTCCGTGTAGAGGTGGAGCGAATGCTCGCTACAGGTAGAATTGACATGGTTGTCACAACCGAAAACTATATCTACGTTATCGAGCTTAAACTTGCAAAGAACGGAGGTATTGCTGCTGCAGAGAAGCAAATAATCGACAACCGATATACCGAGCCGTTCAAGGCTGACAAGCGTAAGGTCATAGCCCTTGCCGTTGAACTCGACGACCAGGGAAAGGGGCTTGTCGATTGGAAGCAAGTGGGTGTTACGGAACAATAATCCGCAAAAAGTGCGGCATTTCTGCTTGTATCTGCGAGAAAATAAGTAAGACATCTCAGACCTCTACCGTCGCGGAGTGCGCAACTCTGGCGAGATGCAGGCTCTGCGCGGCATCATACCGGCAGCTTTAAGTTGGGTTTTCGTGCTATCGAAGTTGATATAATAGTAAGAATTGTTTTGTTTTTATCTTTTTTATTCATAACTTTGCGATATAACTTTTAATTTGAATATTTGAATCTTCAATAATAACAGCTTGTTTATTACTTATAGGAATAAGCTGCAACTTCTCATTATATAGTTGAACTATCTTTTCACCTTTTTTCTTGAATGGAAAATTTCCATAATGGGGAA
>OGJE01000070.1_pt1 | contig 60997 bp, 50 predicted proteins | sample 1571981 | NCBI WGS metagenome assembly OGJE01 (sample SAMEA2582118, study PRJEB24529) | metagenome | biome: Human gut stool | place: China | collected 2011
ATACCCGTGACCCAAGAATGCCTATGAGCAAACAGGACTGTATAATCCCCACGTTACGCACCTTGTGATCAGGAGCTGAATTATATGACACCAACGGAATGAAGAACTGCGGCATGACAGAAGATGCCCCGGCAAGCAAGGATGCGCCCCACACCCAATAGACGTTCGGAGCGAGTGCTATGGCAAGCAAGGCGCACGAAGAAACGATGTAATTGGACAATATCAGTCTCTTTCGCGAAACCAGGTCGCCAAGCGGAATGACAAATACAAGCCCTGCTACATAGCCTATCTGGGTCAATGTCGCCACCATGCTGGCGGAAAAGTCGCTTACCGCGAAATCCTTAGCCATGCTGCCCAACAGAGGCTGGTTATAATAGCAGTTGGCAACAGAAAGCCCGGTAGCAACTGCCATCAGCGCCAGCAAAGGCACCGGAATGCCTTGATTCTCCCTCAATTCATACTTCATCTTCCATCTACTTTCAATATGACACGATTTTCAGTCCTATCAGAGAAGCAATGAGCGTGAACAGGAAGAAAAGACGGATGGGAGTGGCCGACTCCTTGAAGACGAATATCCCTATCAAGACCGTACCAACCGCCCCGATACCCGTCCAAATGGCGTATGCCGTTCCCAAAGGTAAAGTCTGAACCGCCTTGGCAAGCAGGGTCATGCTCAATACTGTGGAAGCCAAGAAGCCGCTACCCCACAGATAAAAAACAAGTCCTGACGCAGCTCTCGCTTTACCCAAGCAGAATGTAAGGCTCACCTCAAACAATCCTGCCAATAATAAGATTATCCAATTCATACCTATAAATTATTAAATTCAGGTGCAAAAGTAAGCAAGTAATCTCTAATGGCTTTTTGCATTTGATAAAAACTGATTTTGCATTTGGCAAAAAAACAGCCGTTCATTCCCTTTTCTATGTGCTATTTTATAATTTTGCACACCGAATACAACAATGAGTTATGGATATAAAGGAAATCATCAATCAAAGATATGCCATGCCGAATGCGTCTTTGGATAGATTGCGGCAATGCCTGACTGAGGTTTCGTACCCAAAAGGATTCTGCGTGTTGGAAAGTGGCAAGATAGAAAAGGATATCTTTTTCATCAAGAAAGGCATTGTCCGCGCTTACACTTCGGTGGACGGGAAAGAAATCACCTTTTGGGTTGGCAAGGAAGGAGCGACCCTTGTTTCCATGAAAGGATACGTGAACGATGAGCCGGGATATGAGACGATGGAGCTGATGGAAGATTCAGTCTTATACGTATTGGAGAGGAAAAAGCTGAAAGAATTGTTTTCGGAAGACTTGCATATTGCCAATTGGGGACGGCGTTATGCGGAGATGGAATTGCTTGCCACCGAGGAACGGCTAATTTCCATGTTGTCCGCCATTGCTTCGGAACGGTACAAAGAGTTGTTAGAGAAAGAACCCGATTTGTTGCAACGATTGCCGTTGGGAAACATTGCTACCTATTTAGGAATAACACAGGCAAGTCTGAGCCGGATCAGGGCACAAATAAAGTGACGTGATTCGGCGGATATTACATAGTTTTTTAATAATAGAGGTGGTAGCCGTCGTTTCAGAACTCATTGGTGCTGACTCAGATGAACTAACCATCCAAATTATTGAGAATGACAAGAGCCTTGGCTGCACTTAGAGAGTATGCTCAAACGGCATAAATTCTAAATCCGAAACTTGAATTATTAATAAGTTGGTGCACCCCCTAAGAAGTATGTATTATTAATAAATTGGTGCACTTGAGACAAGTGCACCCCCTAAGAAGTATGTGCTATTATCAGGGGATGCAGTTGTCTCAACTGCACCAACAAAAAAACAAGTACACCCCTATTATATTTCAAGGCGCTTCATCTCTGCCTCCACGATGTTCGTAAGCTCAACGAACTGCTCTACGGAGAGCTGTTCCGGGCGCTTCGTCATGATGTCCTGTGCGTAGAACTCGGCAGAAGCCGAACCACCAAATATCTGGCGCAAGCTCACGCGCAGCATCTTACGGCGCTGGTTGAACACGGTCTTCACTACGCGCTTGAACAGACGCTCGTCGCAACCGAGGTCGGTCACAGCATTGCGCGTCATGCGTATCACCGCACTCTTCACCTTTGGAGGCGGATTGAACACCGTCTCGTCGACAGTGAAGAGATACTCCACGTCGTACCAAGCCTGAATGAGCACCGACAATATGCCGTATGCCTTTGTACCCGGTGCCGACGCAATGCGCAGAGCCACCTCGCGCTGTATCATACCCGTGCAGCAAGGGATAAGCTCCTTGTAGTCGAGCATCTTGAAGAATATCTGCGACGAAATGTCGTAGGGATAGTTGCCCGTGAGTACGAACTGCTTGCCGTCGAATATCTCGTTGAGATTCATACGCAAGAAGTCGTTACCGATGATGTTCTCGCGGAGCTTCGGAAAGGTCTCGTTGAGGTAAGCCACAGACTCCTTGTCAATCTCCACCGCTTTCACAAGGCGCGGCTTGGTGACAAGAAACTGTGTCATTACACCCATACCAGGTCCTATCTCCAACACCGGTATGTCGGGACAAGCGTCCACCGTGTCGGCTATAGCCTTCGCTATGCCGAGATCGGTGAGGAAGTGCTGTCCAAGGTTTTTCTTCGGTCTAACCGCCTTCGCCATTATTCAGCCTCCTGACGGTCGTCAACGTTGTCGCCCTCTGTGGGTGCAAGCACAGTCTCGAAGTCGGTGATGCCGTTGCTGACGAGAATGTTGTACCACTGGATGAGCTTCTTGATGTCCGAATCGTGAACGCGGTCGCGGTCGTAAGCTGGCAATACCTCTGCAAAGAAGTTGTGGAGCTCGTCGGCTGAGCACTTCTTGTAGTTGAGTGAACACTCCTTCGACTGCTCCTTCTCGCCGAGGTTCTTGAGCACCTGCCACAATGGGATGTCCTCTGCGTCGGTGTACATAGCGATGTCGCCGAGCGATGTTACACGGTCAGAAGCAAAAGCCGGCATACGGCGGTGTGTAGCGTCGAGAGCCTCAACGATGAGGTTGCGGTTGCCACGTGATACGAGTTTGTAAAGTCCCGGCTTGCCGGCTATTGAAAGAATTGTTTCCATTGTCTTTAATGTTTATTTATTAATTATTGATTATTGATTGCTATTTGTTTTAATATATCGTCGATTTGCACTTGCAGGTCGCATACGCCGTCGTTCTGGATGCGGAAGTCGCTACGTTCTGCCATCTCTTCTTGGCTCATCTGCACATCAATCCACTCGGCTGCACGCTCAGGGGTAATGCCGTCGCGCTGTACGATGCGTTGTATGCGTATCTCACGTGGTGCTGTCACGCAAACGATGCAGTCGAACGCTATGCGCCGGTCGAACCCACTCTCGAAGAGTATGGCGCTCTCAAGCCAATGCTGCCCCGAGGTTGCGAAGTCGGCTGCCACTGCGGGATGAACGATATCGTTGATGGCGAGTTTATGCGCCTCGCTTGCGAGTAGGAACTCGGCAAGCACCGGCTTCTGTAGCACGCCGTCGGCTGAGTAGACAGCGTCGCCAACGAGTGTCTTTAGTTGCTGCTGCAGTGTGGTTGATGTGCGCATAAGTCGCTTAGCAGCCGCATCGCAGTCGTACACCGCTATGCCACGCTGCTCCAAGAGTTGACAGACGTAACTCTTACCCGACCCTATTCCGCCTGTTATTGCTATCTTCATTGTTTATAATCTTTAGAAGTTGAAATGTCAACATCTCAACATCTCACCATCTCAACACCCTACTGCTCCTCAATAAGATAATCGACCTGAGTCATCTTCAGTCGGGCGTTGCGCACGCCCTGCGGAGTTTCACGCAGATGGATGCTACACTTGTCCGACGGGTGGTCGATTATCTCGTTGTAATCGACAACAACAGCGAACTGCTCAGACGAGATGCTGCGGAACATACTTGCGCCAACGATGAAGTTCACCGTCACACGCTGTGGGAAGGTGCGCAGCACTTTGCCCTCAGGCATATTGATAGCCGTGATTGGCACCTCGATATTCTCCTCAGTGAGGATATCAGGGTAGAGCCCTATGCGCACAGTGTTGGGCACTATCTTCACACCCTTTATCGTCTCCAACGCTACTGTCCGTAGGACGGTGTCGTTGAAGTTGGTGATGTTGATGGGCACAGTCTTCACAAAGCGCAGCGAGTCGAGTGCCTGCTTGCTGCCGTAGACTGTGACTTTCTCGGGCCAGAAGCGTGTGCGAGCGAGATAGAACGACTTGCCTGGCACTACGTGTCCTGCCATCTTTACCGACACCTGACGCGACAGTCCGTAGTTGTAGTGGAAGTCGAGACGATCGGGTTTCACCTGCACTATCTTCGATGATCCGCTGAAGCGCTGATTAATCATTTTCATCAGCTCTTGCGACGACACTACGCCGTAGCCCGACTGACGTGTGATAGCCGACTGGAAGTTTACGTTGATGGGGCGTATGCCTTCGCCATACGTGTAGGCAAGGAGTGCAAAACCCTTGTCGCGCACGGTTACGCGCACGGTGTCCTCCATGTCGCTTGTAACGACCACATTCTTCGGTATGTTCACAAGGTACGCGGGTACGCCTATCTCCCTCTCGTATGTTTCGTTGAGCGCGGTCATCAGCCAGAAGATGGTGCTCAATACGAGAAAGAAGAAAAAAGTCAGAAACTCCCTGTTAGCTGAGCTGAACAGGAAGTTTCTGACCATATTGATTATTTGCGTCAAGCGTTTTTCCATCGAATCATCGATTAATGAATTAACTTCAAACGATTATCTCTCGAAGTATCGATAATGAATTGAGACTCTGAAGCGTCGTTTCTCGATATGGAAGACGAACGCGAGTCCTTGTTATGGCTTTCGATTTACTTCTGTGTCTGCTGTGCAGCATCTGCGAATACGCCACCCTTGTCGACTGTAATAACTACGCCACGCGCAATCTCTACGTCAACAGTGCCGGCAGCGAGGTCTACACGGCGTACAGTAGCGTGGATGCCACCACCTACCATCACATTGTCGCCCTCCTTGAGTGCGTTCTGGAACTCACGAATCTTCTTCTGCTGCTTCTGCTGTGGGCGAATCATGAAGAAATACATAATAGCAAAGATAGCTACCATCATTATGAGCATACCCATGTCACTACCCTGCTGTGCTGCTTCTGCAGCGAGTACTGTTGTAATCATTGTTGTTTTCTTGTTTTAGGTAAGTTGTGTGTTGAACTGTTGAGCCGTTGACATTTGCCTGCGCTTCAACATTTCGCCATCACAACATTAATATTATTGTTTTCTTGCGATATTCTCTCTTTGTCTTCCGCCTTACTCTGCGTCGGTTGTCTTCTCTTCCTGCTGCTCCTGGGCAGCCTGCTCAGCCTGCTCAGCGTAGCGTGTGCGCAACACTTCGCCGTCTTCGAGAGCCTGCTGTGCGCGGTTGAGGCGCGGTGTGGCAGGGCGGCGTGGTGCCTGACGGCGCTGCGGACGGTCCTCTATAGTCTTTAGAAGTTTACCAGTAGACATGAGGTAGCGTGCTATGGCATCAAGCATACCGTTGATGTACGAGCCCGACTTCGGTGTTGAGTAGAGCTTGGCGAGTTCGACGTACTCGTTGATTGTCACGCTCACCGGAATATTCGGGAATGTGAGCATCTCAGCAATGGCAATCTGCATTATCACTACGTCCATGTATGCCAAACGAGAGAAGTCCCAGTTGCGCGATGTCTCGCTCATATAGCGCTGATACAAATCGGCATTGAGTATCGTGGCGCGGAAGAGCTTCACAGCGAAGTCCTTGTCCTCGATGTCCTTATACTCCGGCAGGAGTTCCTGCTTTGCTTTATTCTCTGGCTCGAAGCGCTTGATAGTCTTGAGCACGAATGTGTCCACCACTTCCTTATCGTCGTTCCAATAAAGACTCTGCTCTTCGAGGAGCTGGTCAAGGTCTTCGTTCTCCTGGATGAGCTGACGATAGAGCTTGCGCCACAATTCGCGGTCAGCCTCGTACGAGCTATCTGTATCAGACATATACTCAATATATGCCTGGCTCTGCTCAATCTGATTGCACAGACCGCGCACAAACTCTACACTATTTGCCCACGACTGCTTCTGCGTCTCAGCAAACTCGTTGAGTTGCTTGTTCTCCTCAAGCTGCACTGCGAACTTGTTATAAGCGAATTTCTGCGACGGCATTTCTCCACCCTCACGCAGTGCACGCTGTGTTGCTACTTCTACACGCTTGCGTTCCTCCTGTGTGATGGCAACGATGAGTTCCAAAAGATAATTGTACAAATCGTAAGCCTTAGACAGGCTGAAAAGCAATTCCTTCTCTGCGCTGTCCATGAGTTTGTTTCCGTTCTGATAGTATGCGTAGGTTAACTGAACTATCTTAATTCTGATTAATTCGCGGTTGATCATCCTTCTCTTATATACTTTATTATAAATACGTATCTTGCTGTTGTTTGCATAGATTAAAGAAACGCTGGGCGAACCAGACTAAACACTGCGACACCCTTGTCTCAATAACAGGTGCAAAAATAACTAAATTTGGCTGAACCACCAAGCGAAACGTACATTATTGTGTATTTTTTAATGTATTTTTTGCTCAATTCGGAAGAAATGCGTACCTTTGCACCGCTTTTTTGAGCACATCCGTACAGAAATATAAAAATTCTCGTGTGATGGCGAATTAAGGCATAAACATTATTTTATCAACTTAATTTAGAGTAACACAAATGAAAGAGATTAACGTTACAGGTCAGAAGCGTACAGACCTTGGCAAGAAAGCTTCAAAGACATTGCGTAAGGAAGGACTTGTTCCTTGCAACCTTTACGGCCTCGCAGAGCAGGACGGCAAGCCAGCAGCTATGGCTTTCGCAGTTCCTATGACAGAGCTCCGCAAGATTATCTACACTCCGCACATCTACGTTATCAACCTCGTTATCGACGGCGAGTCACGCACAGCAATCCTCAAGGAGATCCAGTTCCACCCGGTAACTGACGCTGTTCTGCACGTTGACTTCCTCGAGGTTAACGACCAGAAGCCTATCACAATCGGTATCCCAGTTAAGCTCACTGGCTTGGCACAGGGTGTACGTGACGGTGGTCGCATGAACCTCTCTATCCGCAAGATTGAGGTTAAGGCTCCTTATCAGCAGATTCCTGAGCACCTCGACATCGACGTTACTGCTCTCCAGATTGGCAAGAGCATCAAGGTTGGTCAGCTCAACTTCGAGGGTCTTGAGATCGTTACAGGCAAGGAGGTTATCGTTTGCTCAATCAAGATGACACGTGCCGCTCTGTCTGCTGCTGCACAGGCTCAGGCTTAATGACATCAGATAGAAATATAAAAAGCGCATGCGTCAACGACGCGTGCGCTTTTTATATTTGGTGAGATGGTGAGAGATGTGTTGAGATGGTGAGGTGTTGAGATATGTCGAGATTAATTATGTTGCTAATCTCACACTCCAACATCTCAACATAACAAATCTCAACACCTCAACACAACAACATCTCAACATAACAAACCTCAACCCCTCACCATCATAACATAACAACCCAACATCATGGACAAATTCTTAATAGTAGGCTTGGGCAACCCTGGTGCCGAGTACGACCGCACACGCCACAACACGGGCTTCATGGTCGTTGACGAACTGGCAAAGTCGGTAGGTGCCACCTTCGAAGACAAACGCTACGGCTTCGTGGCGGAGACATCATTGAAGGGCAGAAAGGTATTCATCCTCAAGCCGACAACATACATGAACCTCAGCGGCAACGCCGTGCGCTACTGGCTGCAGAAGGAGAACATCGACCAGACTCGTCTACTCGTTGTTGTCGACGACCTCTCTATCCCTCTCGGCGACTTCCGACTGAAGGGCAACGGCTCTAACGGCGGACACAACGGACTGGGCAACATACAGCAGCTCATCGGTCAACAGTACGCCCGTCTACGCATGGGCATCGGTGCCGACTTCCAGCGCGGTGCACAGGTAGACTGGGTGCTGGGCAAGTACAGTGCCGAGGATATGGAGACGCTGCAGCCGAGCATTGACCAGGCGGTGGAAATAATAAAAAGTTTCGTGCTTGCCGGACTGAACATAACGATGAACCAGTTCAACAAACTCGGAAAGAAGAAGAAAATAGGTTAGGTATCGCTAAGCCTTCTTAAGCCCCAATAAGCCTTTCCAAGCCTTTGCTTTTTACTTTTTTACCCTTTTACTTTTTTACTTTTAACATGGAAGTAGCACGTATAGACAAATGGTTATGGGCAGCGCGCATATTCAAAACACGCTCCATAGCTGCCAACGCCTGCAAGAACGGCCGTGTCATGCTGGGCGGAGTGACCGTGAAGCCGAGCCGCACGGTGAAGGTGGGCGATGTGGTGAGCGTGAAGAAGCCGCCAGTAACCTACTCGTTCAAGATATTGAAGACGATAGAGCAGCGCGTGGGCGCAAAGCTCCTGCCGGAGATTTACGAGAACGTGACCGACGCAAAGCAGTACGAACTGCTTGAGATGAGTCGCATCAGCGGATTCGTAGACCGCGCACGCGGCACTGGCCGCCCCACGAAGAAGGAGCGTCGAGCACTGGATGCCTTCGCCGAGCCTGCTATGTTCGGCTTCGACGACCTCGACGATGAATTTGATTTCGACGAGTAACGTTTCATAATTATTGCTGTCCGCTAAAACTTTTTAAGCATAAAAATCAGGGCTGGATTCCTTGCTTGGAATTCAGCCCTTTTAGTCACCTTTGTTTTTATCATTGCTTTGAAACTACAAAAACAGTTCTATAATCCTTTGTCATTTCAATAAAAAAGTGTAACTTAGCAATCGATAATATATTATCAATGAATCATCGATTATGGCAGAAACGAATAAGATATTGGCAATATTGGACAACTATCTACACGACAATCCAGACGAGATTGCCAAGGAGATAGCTGCCGAATTCCGCCGTCGTAGAATAGAGAAGAACCTAACCCGCGAACAAGTGGCAGAAAAGTCGGGGGTTGCTGTGAGCAATATTGTGAGATTTGAACAGAAAGGACTCATATCACTCAAAAACCTAATAGGCATTGCTATGGCTTTAGAGTACACTTCCGAAATCCGCCATATCTTCTCCCAACAGAAGTATGACACAATGGAAGAACTGCAAGAGATAAAGCGAAACATGAACAAGAAAAAAGCCTATAAGAGATAAAACGAGCTTACATTGATTATGAAAAAGATAGAATCATTACAAGTTAAGTTTCACAACAAAAAGGTCGGCACATTAACATTAACTGCCGACAAGAAATGTTGTGTCTTCGAATACGATACACTATGGCTGACAGAAGGATTCAGCATTTCTCCCTTGGAATTACCATTGAAACCAGGACTTTTTATTGCTCAACCAAATCCTTTCAATGGCAACTTTGGCATCTTCGAAGACAGTTTGCCTGACGGTTATGGCCGCTATCTTCTACACAAGGCATTACTGAAAATAGGCATTAATGACTTCGAACTCTCTGCACTCGATCGCTTAAGCTTAGTAGGAAAAGGTGGTATGGGAGCTTTAACTTATGAGCCTGAGACTTTTGTAGAAAGAGAAATGGAACTGCAAGATTTCGACCTTTTACAGGAAAAAGCCCTTGAAGTATTGAGAGAACAGCAAGACACAGACGCAGGACTACTTCTATACAATAGTGGCAATAGTGGAGGTTGCAGACCAAAGGCGATATTCTCTGACGAAGAAGGACATTGGCTTATCAAATTCCGCCATACTTATGATCCACAAGATATGGGCAGACAGGAGTTTGCCTATAACGAAAAAGCACGACGATGCGGCATTATCGTACCCGACTTCAAACTGATTGATGACAAATATTTTACAACCCGTCGCTTTGACATAACAGCTGACGGTGAACGCATACACACAGCGACTGCAGGAGGCTTGCTATCCATATCTCTTAGCAATCCCGTGCTTGACTATGTTAATCTCTTGGCACTGACGGGCTATCTCACACAGAATTATAAGGATGTGGAACAAATGTATCGTAGAATGGTGTTCAATTATATTGCCGAAAACAAAGACGATCATTGCAAAAATTTCAGCTTTATAGTTACCAAAGACAAGGAAAACAAATGGCACTGGCATTTGGCTCCCGCATACGACCTTACTCATTGCACAGAGGGATATAATGGCGAACACGCTACATCGGTAAACAATTCGGCTCATCCATCTATAGAGGATATGATTACTGTCGGTGTAAAGAATAAAATGCAAGAGCAAAGGTGTAGAGAACTGTACTATGAAATTGAGGATATTATAAAACAAGAGAGTGGGCTGAAGGCTGGTAGATAGCCGTTTTCATCTTCCTGCCATCTACCATCCGTCACAAAATTCTCATCCAATCAGACATGTTTATACTCCTTCGTCCTCGTCTTCGAGTTCGTCCTCGCTTGCGGTGTCGAGCTTAGTATCCTTCGCTATGCTCACAGCACCCATGCGCGATATCTTCACTACGAGCGGTTCGTACTCATCACTCATCCTGTCGGGCGAACCAACGCTCGCTGCGAAGCGCAGACTCTCGCCCTCCACACAGTCGAACACCACACCGAGCAGTGCCCCTTTGGCATAAGCATCGCTGATGTACTGCGTAAAGTCGCTCTTGAGGAACGTGCGCTCGAAGAACACCGAGCCGTCGCTACGCAGCACGCGCACCGTGATGGTGTTGTCGTAGTAGCTATTGCCCATCTCGTCGAACGCCTGTGGCAACGATGTGTCCGACTTACGCTCTACGCACACCTTATACGTAGATCCGAGCCATTCCACATTACGTTTGTCTTCATAGCCACTCATTGTCTGAGTGCCTTTCTTCTGCACTTTCGCACGTTTGTGCACTATTATGTTGTCGCTCTTCGGCTTCTCCGCACACGACACTACAAGCATCGCTGCTGCACAAAGCACAATACAACCTATTGCTTTTTTCATATTTATCTTGTTTAGTATAGGGGCAAAGGTATAAAAAATATTCCATATACATATAAAATACGTTTGCCCTTTGAAAGAAAAAGCGTACTTTTGCATATACATCAGAAAAATAAATATGAGGAAATTATATTTCACACTTTGCCTTTCTGCTGTCGCATTGTTGTTCTCTTGCGGCAACGAAAAACGACCGGAAGCACCCACACCTGCCGAAAAGTCAGAGCAGGAGGAGCGTGTAGATACGCTCGCGATGCTGGTGATGCAGGTACAGAAGTGCTCGCGACTGTACACAACGGAGTATCGTGTGCACAAGATTGTGACACACGACGACCAACTCGCACTGAAGGGCAAGCTGTTCAGCAAGGACTATAACATAAACCTGCCTCTCGGCAAACGAAAGGTGGCAATACCCATTGATGCTACGATGAAGGCTTACATCGACTTCGCTGACTTCTCGGCTGCCAATGTGCGCCGTACGCCGACACACATAGAGCTGATACTGCCCGACCCACACATCGTGCTCACATCGTCGCGCATCAACCACGATGACGTGAAGGAGTATGTGGCACTGATGCGACGCGACTTCAGCGATGAAGAGCTTGCCAGCTACGAGCTTCAGGGACGCGAAGCCATCATTAAGGACATAGCGAAAAGCAATATCATCGAACAGGCACGCATCGGAGCCACTAACGCTCTGGTGCCCATGCTGCGCCAGTTGGGCTTTGACGAACCGAACATCATCATCTCCTTCCGCAAGAGCTTTACGCCACAGGAGGTTGAGCAGCTCGTGGATGCAAGCACCATAGAGAAGAAGAATGGTGGTGCGAACAGGCGATAAACATCTATACAACTGAACGAATAAAATAAGGGCTAAAGGATGGAAACGAACAATCTAAAACAAGATAAGCAAACAACGCCGCATACTGACAAATCGAGGTTCGGCTTGATGGCGGTTCTGAAACGTGTACCTCTATCTATATGGCTGAAACTGACATTCGTCGTGCTGATTGTCGGCATCGTCGTCTATCTGATCAGCAGCATCAAGACCGTCGTGACAACAACCAACACAACGGTGCCGGATGTAGTGAAGAACGAAAAGATTGACGTAACACCGACTATGATACGTTCGATAGAACAAATCGGCGAGTGGTCGTTCCTTGAGATAAACGATGAAGAACTGGTGGACACCGTGCGTCGCGGAATATTCTCCAACGACGAATTGGTGCGCATCTATTATGGTACGCTACGCTTAGGCATCAACCTAAAGGACGCTAAAGAGGGATGGCTCAGTATGTCGGGCGACACGCTCGTGGCAAAACTGCCACCCGTGCGACTGCTCGACAACGACTTCATCGACGAGACACGCACACGCTCGTTCATCGCCTCGGGCAAGTGGTCGAGCGTAGACCGTAAGGAGATGTACGACCGTGCTGTCCAGAAGATGCGCCAACGCTGCCTCACAAAGAAGAACTACGCTGCTGCACAACTGAACGCCAAGGAGCAGTTCGGACAGATGTTGCGGTCGATGGGCTTTGAGAAGACACGCGTGGAGATAGGCAGCAAGTGAGCAAAAACGTAGCAGACGGCAATACACCGAGCCAATCCATAACAAGAATAAGGAACTTATGCAACAACGAGTGATAATATCCCAAGACATAGAGCACGACCTGGCGCAAGCCATCGCCGAGACAGAACACGACCGCGTCTTCGTTCTTACCGATGACATCACGCAGGAGTGCTGCCTGCCGAAGGTGGCAGCGCCGCTCACCAAGCACAACGCCACCACCATAACGATACGTCACGACGACACGAACAAAACGCTCGACACGCTCGCCGACGTGTGGACAGCACTGCAACGGGGCAACGCAACACGCCACTCGCTGCTCGTGAACCTCGGTGGCGGCATGGTGACCGACCTTGGAGGCTTCGCTGCTGCCACCTTCAAGCGCGGCATCAACTTCATCAACATCCCCACAACGCTGCTCGCCATGGTCGACGCGGCAGTGGGAGGCAAGACGGGCATCAACTTCGGCGGACTGAAGAACGAGGTCGGGGCGTTCGCCAACGCACGCTACGTCATCGTCAACACTTGCTTCCTCGACACGCTCGACACCGCAAACCTCTGTTCGGGCTACGCCGAGATGCTCAAACACTCGCTGATAAGCAACGCGCAGATGTGGGCAGAGCACGTCAACTTCGACATCCTGCAGCCCGACCTCGCTGAACTGCAGCGCATGGTGGCTGCGTCCATCGCCGTGAAGGAATACATCGTTGCCGACGACCCACACGAGCATGGTATCCGCAAGGCACTCAACTTCGGCCATACCATCGGTCACGCCCTGGAGGAGTTCTCAATGCAACAACCAGGGGGTGCAGTTGTCTCCGCTCGGCTATTGCCGCTTGCCAGAGCAAGAACTGCACCAAAGAACACTCTGCTACACGGCTACGCAGTAGCATTCGGCTTGATTGGCGAACTATACATCAGTGCACGCAAAGCCGGATTTCCAACCGCCCGACTCCATCAAACGGCTCGCTTCATACGCGAGAACTACGGTGCAATGGCGTTCACATGCGACGACTACCCCACTCTGCTCAACCTCATGCGCCACGACAAGAAGAACACGTCGGACACCATCAACTTCACACTGCTCCACGACATCGGCGACATACGCATCAATCAGACAGCCACCGACGAGGAGATACGCGAGGCACTTGACTTCATAAGAGAAGGATATTGACTGTATCACACGAAATTAACAACAAACAGATATGAACATAGACAAGATAAAAGAACTACTACTGAAACGCGACGGACTCTCTAATAGGCTCGGCATGGAGTTCATCTCCACACCCGACCCCGACACATGCCAAGGTCGCATGAAAGTAGACGAACGCAATCGTCAGATATTCGGCTTTCTTAGTGGCGGTGCCTCACTGGCTCTTGCTGAGAACGTGGCTGGAGTAGGTTCGCTTGCGCTCAGTCCGAACAATATATGTGTGGGCATCAACGTAAGTGGTAGTCACGTGAAAGCGGTGCTCGACGGCGACACCGTGACGGCTACTGCGCGTATCCTACACAAAGGAAAGACGCTGCACCAGTGGCATGTGGACATACGCAACGAGGCAGGCGATCTGATTTCGTCGGTAGAGGTGACTAACTTTGTGATGAACAAACCGAAATAGAATGAGCTACGTATATTTCCGTCTGCCTCACTCTACGCACGTTTTCCGCAACCGCCTGTCGACCGAACCCGAAGAGATTGCTTCGCTCGCCGAACTGAACGGACGGCGTGGCTTCGTGATCGCTCCGTTCGCCCCGTCAGAAGATTGTCCCATTCTCCTGTTGCCCACCGATTGGGAGGAGGTGGACTTGAACTTTAGTGGAGACAATCAGAACGGCGAGCAAACGCATCTTAGCTCTACCGACGGCGTATCGGCGATGCTGCTCGATGCCGACTACGAGAAGGAACGTCAACGCTATGCCGTCGACTTCCACAATTACCACGGACAGCTGACGAATGATGCGTTTCAGAAGATAGTGCTGGCACGCTGTGCGCGACTCACCGCTACGGAGAAACTCTCCCCGCTCACGCTCTTTGCACGTGCCTGCCACCGCTATCCGCGCATGTTCGTAGTGCTGTTCTCAACCGAGCGCAGCGGCACATGGCTCATAGCCACACCCGAGACTCTCATCAGCGGCACCGACGGCGCAATGCAGACCATGGCGCTTGCAGGAACGATGCGTCTGAGTGGTGCAAACCTCGACTTCGATGTGGAGGGCGGCTCGATAGGCAAGGACGACATCCACTGGAGCACAAAGAACATAAAGGAGCAACGCTACGTGGAGACGTACATAACCGAGTGCGTGGAGCAGTTCAGCGACGACGTAAACGTTGAAGGACCGTTCACCGTGCGTGCCGGCGACCTCGTACACTTGCGTTCCGATATACGCTTCCACCTGAAGGACACGGCGCATCTGGGCAATCTTATTAACGCTCTGCACCCTACGCCTGCCGTTTGTGGTATGCCGAAGGATGCCACACGCGACTTCATCATCAACAACGAGTCGGGAGAGCGCAACTACTATAGCGGATTTTCCGGCCTGCTCGACCCCAACGGCGACACTCGCCTCTTCGTCACGCTGCGTTGTATGCAGATAGAGGGCGAGAGCGAAGCCACTGCATATCGCCTGTATGCCGGCGGCGGACTGCTGAAGGACAGCCAATGCCAGTCGGAGTGGGAGGAGACGGAGGCGAAGATGAACACAATGCGACAACTGTTCAAGCACATATAAAGCATTTGCGACAACAAACGAAATAATGTACAGCAACAAGGAAAACATTAACATACTCACATCGCTGCTCCTCGAATGGGGGGTGACGGATGCGGTGGTGTGCCCGGGCAGTCGCAATGCTGCCATCGTGCACAACCTCAACGAGTGCGGCACGATACGCTGCCACCCCATCACCGATGAGCGTTCGGCAGCGTTCTACGCCATGGGCATCGCCCTCAACACGAAGCGTCCCACCGTGGTATGCGTCACATCGGGTTCGGCTCTGCTCAACACCGCTCCGGCTGTGGCAGAGGCTTACTATCAGCACGTACCGCTCATCGTCATCGCAGCCGACCGACCGCAGCAATGGATCGACCAGCTCGACGGTCAGACTCTGCCCCAACCCGATGCGCTCAATCGGTTTGTGCGCCGAAGCGTGTCGCTGCCCGAACCGCGCACCGAAGAGGAGCGTTGGTACTGCAACCGTCTTGTGAATGAAGCCTTGCACGCTGCTACATTCCGCCAGCCGGCTCCGGTGCTTATCAATGTGCCCATCACCGAACCGCTCTTCACGTTCGACGTTGCCGAACTGCCGAAGGAGCGACGCTTCCGTATGCTCGACAGCGAGGCAGCACTGACCAACACCACCGTCGAAGTTCTGCAACAGGAACTGTACCAGGCGAAGCGACCGCTAATAGTGGTCGGACAGATGGCTGCCGACAGCTTCGGATGCTCCGTCTTCGACATCAACGAGCTGTCAAAACACTTCGTCGTTTTCGCCGAACCGCTATCAAACAGCGGCGAGACAATCCACTTCGACGAGGCGGTGAGGTATCTCATGGCGCATCCCGAACTCTCTCCCGACTACACGCCCGACTACATTATATATATTGGCGACACACTGGTCAGCAAGGCTACGCGCCGATGGCTGCGACAGACACAGGCTCCGTCGTGTCTCATCACGGCAGACCCACTGCATGCGAGCGACCCACTCATGTCGTTGCGCCACATCGTGACGTGCGACAACGCCAACCTTGCGCTGCTCATGCCCATGCTCTACGACATATATACACACCGCGACCTACACACTAACGACGAAGTGGCGTGGCGTAACGAGGAAAGCAGAACGATGTTTCTGAACAAGTGGAAGAGCTTACTCAGCCAATGGGCAAACCACGCTGCCGCATACGAGCCCGAATACTCGCAGATGGCGGTAGTGAAATACTTCGAGAAGCTGATAGAGGAGTCTGCCGTATGCGTGAATACCCACTACGCCAACAGCACTGCCGTGCGCCTCGCCTGCATCTACGCCAACCATTACGTGTGGTGCAACCGCGGTGTGAACGGCATCGAAGGCTCACTGTCGACGGCTGCCGGCTTCTCGCTCACCGACCACGACCTGAACGTCTGCATCATCGGCGACCTCAGTTTCTTCTACGATCAGAACGCATTATGGAACAACTGCGTAGGTGGCAATCTGCGCATACTGCTGCTCAACAACTCCTGTGGTGGTATCTTCAAGCAGCTACCCAACCTCCACCGCAGTCCGGTGGCTGACACCTTTGTGGGTGCAAGCCATACGACAACGGCGAAGGGCATCTGCGCACAGAACAACGTGGAATACATCGCGGCACACAATCAGGAAGAAATGCAACACGGAATAAGCGCACTCCTAACACACAAGGGCAATAGCCCTGTGCTGCTTGAAGTGTTTACGGATGCAGCGATTGATGCTGAAACACTCAGCAGATACTATTAACTTAAGTTTCGCAAGCGAAAGTAGTTAAGAAGTTAAGGAGTTGTCGCGCCCTTCGGTCGCTAAGAAGTTAAGCCATTAGTTTTTTTGCTTGATTTACAACATTAAAAGCATTTGGCTTAACTTCTTAAATTGCTTATAATGCCATATCAAACAAAAAAACTAATGGCTTAACTCCTTAACTTCTTAACTCCTTTAACTCCTGAATTCTCGAAAGTTCAGCTATTAATAAATACGAACGTCAACAATCACCATGCTGCCCACAGCCTCGTTGATACGCTTCACCAATTGGGAGCGCATCATCGTAAGGTCCTGGCGCAGTGCGGGACTTTGTATCTTCACGAACAACGTTTGGTTCTTTATGAATTTCTCGCCAGTGTACCGTGCCACGCCTGCACCTACTACCTTATCCCAAGCGTCTACAGCACGCCGCTGCAGCAGAGGAGTCTCAAGACCTTCGCGTCGCAGATACATATTTAGCAAGTCGTTAATCGACTTTACGTCACGTCTGAACATACACTTTATTTATTAGTCGGTTGATGAGAAACTATCTCGCCGCCCTTCACGTCGAACAGGCGATAGTCGTAACTTACACTATCGAGTATACGGTCAAGGTGTTCGCGGTTGGTGTCGGTGATGAATATCTGTCCGAAACCGTCGCCCGACACCAACTTCACAATCTGCTCCACACGATGCGAGTCGAGCTTGTCGAAGATATCGTCAAGCAGTAGCAACGGTGTAGTCTGCGATGCTGTGCGACGCAGGAAGTCGAACTGCGCGAGTTTCAGTGCCAGCACGAATGTCTTTGTCTGACCCTGCGAGCCCTCACGTTTCATCTGATAGTCGCCGAGCATCATCTCCAAATCGTCGCGATGCACGCCATGCAGCGAGTAGCCCACAGCTCTGTCTTTGAACCTGTCGCGCTGAATAACGTCCAATAGCGGTCCACGCTGCGCGTGCGATACATACCTTAGCGACACCGTTTCTTTACAATCCGACACGTGCTGATATATGCGTTGGAACACGGGCACGAGTCGCTCCACGAAGTCCTCACGTGCACGGAATATAGTCTCACCGTGTCGTGCCATTTCCTGCTCCCAGATATCAAGCAGCGCAACATCAGGTTCCTGCTCCATCTTCAGTAAAGCGTTGCGCTGCTGAAGTGCCTTCGTGTAGCTATTAAGAGCATCAATATACGTGTTGTCATACTGCGATATCACGATATCCATCAGTCGGCGGCGCTCCTCACTACCACCAGCGATGAGCGTTTGGTCTGCAGGCGAGACGAAGATGAGCGGAATCAATCCAATATGCTGCGAAAGACGCTTGTACGCCTTTTTGTCGCGCTTCAGCTGTTTCTTCTGTCCACGCTTCATGCCACAGTACACTGCCACAGGTTCCTCCTCATCAGTAGCATACGCAGCGTCGAGCATAAGGAAGTCGGCATCGTGCTTTATTATCTGCGAGTCGATTGGATTGAACGCACTGCGACAGAACGACAGGTAATAGATAGCATCGAGCAAGTTGGTTTTGCCCTCGCCATTGCTACCGAGAAAACAGTTGAGTTTGGGCGAGAACTCAAGCGAAGCCTCACCGATATTCTTGAAATTGAGTATGGATAAATTGCGTAATATCATGTAATTATATACCCTGTAGACCCACCGTGGGTCGCCATTATAAATAGAAACAACACGTTGTATTACTGCAAAGTTACCCCATTTATTATTGAAAAAAGAAAAAAAGGCAGAATAAATTTCAATATATGAGATAAAATCAGTAATTTTGCTCCTCGCAATGTGTTGCATTGCAAACTATAAACCGATAAAATAAAAAACAAAATAACAAATGACAAACAAAATTGATTTTGGTGCAAACTCACACGTAGAGAGCGCCAACAACAAAGAAGATTTCTTCTTGAAGTTCAAAAAGCAGATAATCATCGGTGTGGTAGCTATCCTCCTCGTCGTAGCAGGTGCTATCCTTTACAACGCTTACGTAGCAGGTCCGCGTGAGGACAAGGCAAGCACAGCTATCGCAAAGGGCGAGCAGTACTTCAACGCTGAGCAGTTTGACAAGGCTCTCAACGGCGATGGTGCAGGCTATGTAGGCTTCGTGAAGATCGCAAGCGACTACAGCAGCACCGACGCTGGCAACCTCGCTAACCTCTATGCAGGTCTGAGCTACTTCAACCTCGGCAAGTACACAGAGGCTGTTACATACCTTGAGAAGTTCTCTACAAAGGGCGACGCTATGGTAAGCCCGACCGCTACAGCTGCTCTCGCTAACGCTTACGCACAGACAGGCAACGTAGACAAGGCTATCAGCACACTGAAGAAGGCTGCCGACATGGCAGACAGCAAGGCTGACGACGTGAACAACAGCGTATCACCTACATTCCTCCTTCAGGCAGGCAAGCTTCTCGAAAGCCAGAACAAGAAAGACGAAGCTCTGAAGCTCTATCAGGACATCAAGAAGAAGTACGTAAACTCTTCTTTGGTACAGAGCTCAGAGATCGACAAGTACATCGAGCGCGTTTCAGAGTAATCGAATAACCAAATATGGCTACATCACTCCATAACCTCTCACAGTACGACATCACCACCATCCCCGACGCAAGCAACATGTGCTTCGGCATCGTGGTGGCTGAATGGAACGAGGAGATAACAGGCGCACTGCTCGACGGAGCCGTAAAGACTCTCGAGAAGCACGGTGCCCTGCCCGAGAACATACACATCAAGACCGTTCCGGGAAGTTTCGAGCTTATCTACGGTGCTCATCAGATGGTGCTCCACGGAGGCTACGATGCCGTGATAATCCTCGGAAGCGTGATACGCGGTGAGACTCCTCACTTCGACTACATCTGTCAAGGCGTAACGGCAGGCATCGCACGCCTCAACACCACAAGCGAGATACCTATCATCTACGGCTTGCTCACCACCAACGACCTGCAGCAGGCACTCGACCGCTGCGGTGGCAAGTATGGCAACAAGGGCGACGAATGCGCTATCGATGCTATCAAGATGGCGAAGTTCTAACGAATACATTTTTATAACATACAAAAAGTCCGACAAGATCAATCCACTTGTCGGACTTTTTTATTATACTTGAAACCCTACATATTTCTTATTATTGCTATCCAGTACAACTTGCGATCAACTAAATTATGGTTAGCACTTACTTCCTAAAATATATTTTATACAATACCACTATCGAACAAATCGCTTCTGCAACAACAGCAATAGGTAGGCAATACAGAACAGAATCAATAAAACCCAGATTACAATAATAGAGAAAAAATTGCATAGGCAAGTACATTATAAAAAAACCTGCAGAAACACAATACATAAAAGGTAGCGGTTCCTTTTCCAACCATAATTGTTGCCCACAATGGTTACAAGTGGTAGAATACTTTGTTCCTTTTATTATATACTTTATGCATTTTCTTAAGGATACCTTTTTATGACAATAAGGGCATTCTCTATTTTTCATTGATGTTTTTATAAATTACAACTTTTGCTTTGCTATTTCAGTGATAACAAGGCTCACCCGATAACGGTTCAAGAAGAACAGACAGAGTAAAGCGGTCGGCAAATCTGCCGACCGCTCCTTTCTTTCGTAAGCATCAGGCGGACAAAGAAAGGAGCAAAGCCCCCCAATGAAAAACACCTCGTTACTTTTGACAGTGAGTTGAGACGGCTCTGAAATGAAAAACGAGGGGGCAGTTTACAATCTGCACTCTCTTGTTTTCTGTTATTCGGAAACAAGAATTTTATTTTTCTCTCTGATATTTAGCAATAAGTTTTTTTAATATTAAAAGTATGTCATCAAGGGAAATGCCACTGCGCTCGCTCATCATGGCAATGGTTGCTTTAGGAATGATGATGCGTGCAAGAGGCGAATTGAGCATTTTGAAAGCAGAATTCATGCTTGGCAAATCTTTCCGTAACTGTGGGTAAATTTTGAACAAATCCTGTAAGCGAGTGCTGGCAGAGAGTTCTATTGTCGAGTTTTCTTTTGTAGCAGGTGTATCATCTGAAGTAGAATTTTGATCCTCCATTGATTTTACCCCTTGTGTGTCATTTGACCATGCCAGCAGCGTGCGTGAACCTTGAAGCTCACGAATGCGACTACAATCTTGCATCATTTCGAGTACGCCTCTGAATCGTCCTTCCGCATCACGCACGGCTACATAATAAATATAGATGAACACACCGGGTTTGTTAATCCAAAAATCTACGCTATCTTGCTCTCCCGAGCGGAATTTGGCAATAATTTCCTCAACGAGGTGAACACTGGTGCGTGGGTGGCAGTTTTTCACATCACGTCCGATAACATTCTTGCTGCGTGGGAAGATGCGGTGGTTGGTATCTGAATAGAAGCGAACGAGTTCGTTTTCATCTACATAAGATATATCTACAGGAAGATGCTTGTAAATGAGGTTGATTTGTTCGAGGGAGAGTTTGCCTGTTGTAACGTCGAAAACTCGGTCTGTATCGCCTCCTCCCAGCCCATATTTACTAAGAAGCGCAGATAGTTCTGAGGCGAAACCGTCAGGGACTGTTGTGGACTGGGTTTCTGTTTTGTCTGTATTTTGGAATCCTTCTACATCAATCCATGCAAAGCCAATTTCGTAATCTCCCGAACGCATATGTTCGAATTCTTCTGGAGTAATCATTGCCAAAGCAGTTGGGTAGAGTACAGACTCTTCTTTCTGTAAAAGATCCAGCACATCTGCCACAATGGTAGACTGCATCGCCAAAAATTCCTCTTCTTTGTCTTCCTCAATAAGTTTTTTAGCATCGCGTATTTCGTCTCGCACAAAGTCGTCGAGCAGCCACATCGTAGTCGTGGGGCGGTCAAATCCTTTCTGTTCGAGTATGGAGTAGAGCTGGTTCTGCTTACGCGAAAGGTGAGTACGAAAAGCCGCTATTTGGTCGTACAATTCGAGCCACTGATTCTTGATAATCGGATATTGTACAAGGTCTTCTATGGCGAGCATGTGGCGACGCATTTCATCGTTCTCTCTGTAGTAGCACATGATAGGGTGGTTGAGAGGAAGATTTGGGCGATTGGTGTCCATCACTTCATCAAACAGCTCAATCATTTTTTGAATATCCTCCTTGCGGCACTCGTTCTCTTCTATGGTTTTGAGTTCCTGTTCTGCCAATGCAATTTCATAAGGGCGGATTTCCCCAATTTGCTCTCTGATTCGGGTTCTACCCTCTTCCAATGAAATATCTCCTCGTTGGTATGCCTCTTTAATCTCGAGTATTTTACCGAGTTTCTCAAGGTCTGCACTCGGCAGGTGTTTTTTCATATCCATAACGTTATTGTCTGTTGATGAGGTAAACGAAAAAATCACTCTCTTCTATGGCATTTACGCCTACATGAGCTTCGCCGGGGAAATGTAGAACGGTGCCTGTACTGATACGATGTATCTCGGTATCGTCAAGAGCAACCTCCACAGTTCCTGCCACAATGGTGAAGAATACTTCCTGTCCTTTATGGTCGTGTGAGGGTATTTGTTCTCCGCTTTTCAGATGCAGGTGTACAAGCATAAGTTCCTTGTTGTTAATCACCTTACCTAAAGTATTGATTTCCTGTCCAATGGGTTTAATTGTCTGTTTCATAATTCCTCTTTTTGTTAGGGTTTATAGTTTTAATGTAATATTGGCACGGAGCGAATACCGAAATAGGCAATCACTCCGAAAACTTGATTTAAAGACCGTCGTCACCGCTTGAACTACCGCCTCCATTGAGTTTTGGCGTTGGTTCGGTCTTGCCTTTCTTGGGCTTGGCGGTCGTCTGCTCGTAGGTAACGTCGGTCAGCGTGAAGTACTTGCGCGAGGGTGAGCAACCTGCACGGTCTTTCCTACCTGAGGAGCGACATTCATCTTGCGTTCCATAAGAACGAACTGCAACGGTTTATTTGCAAAAATACAACACTCTTTCTAATATAGCCAATCATTATACATAAAAGACGTTAATTGCATAAAAAAAACTATTGCTGCCCATACATCGGCTGTCCGTTAAAATGTGTACCTTTGTTCATGGTTACTTGAATTAATATTTACAAGAAACAAATGTAACTAAAAGGGCTGATACTTCGTGAGAAGTGTCAGCCCTAATTTATTTTATTTGAAAAGTTTTAGTGGACAGCAATAATTCTTATACCTCAATTTCTATCATCCGCAACGGTCGGCGCAGACATCCGCAACGGTCGACGCAGACATCCGCATCGGTCGGCGCAGACATCCGCAACGGTCGGCGCAGACATCCGCAACGGTCGGCGCAGACATCCGCAACGGTCGGTGCGCATCGGAGAGGCAGTCTATCTATACTGCGCGATGCGCTCCTTACACTGCTCCATGAGCCACTTCGGAGTGCTTGTAGCACCGCAGATGCCCACCGTGTGCACATCGTCGGTGAACCATGCCATGTCTATCTCGTCGGCACTCTCTATCTGATAGCTACGCACATTCACGCTGCGACACTCGTTGAAGAGCACCTTGCCATTGCTGCTCTTGCGTCCCGATACGAACAGAACGAGGTCGTGACGCGAGGCGAAGGCTGCGATGTTCGGCATACGGTTAGCCACCTGTCGGCAGATAGTGTCGAAGCTGCGGAACGTGGCACCCTCCTCAATGTGCTGTTGTATGTAGTCGATGACGCGATGGAAGCCGTCGAGCGACTTCGTGGTCTGCGAATACAAGTAGATGTCGCGCGAGAAGTCGAGGCGCTCCACGTCCTCCACCTTCTCCACCACGATAGCCTTGCCCGCAGTCTGCCCCACCAAGCCGAGCACCTCGGCATGTCCGCGCTTGCCGAAGATGACGATCTGCGCATCGGGTGCCGTGTCGTACTGGCGCTTGATGCGCCGCTGCAGTGCCAACACCACGGGGCATGTGGCATCTATTATCTCTATGTTGTTTTGCTGTGCTAAGGTGTAGGTCTCCGGCGGCTCGCCATGCGCACGCAGCAGCACCTTCACGTCGTGCAGCTGGCGTAGGTCGTCGTGATTAATGGTGACGAGCCCCTGCTCGTGCAACCGCTCTACCTCCATGCCGTTGTGTACGATGTCGCCCAGACAGTAGAGTGCATTGCCCTTGGCAAGTTCCTCCTCCGCCTTCTTTATGGCGGTAGTGACTCCGAAGCAGAAGCCGCTACCCTCGTCTATCTCTATTGTTAAATCCATTCTGCTACAATTACGATCGTAATACCTTTCTTATTATAGTAACGTGTATAGCGCCTATTCTGCTACAATTTTAATGGTTGTCTTCGGTTGGTCGGGGTCATTGGTTATCATCAGTACACGTGGTTTAGAGCGTGCGGTCTTCAACAACTTCTTCTCCGCAGTCACCTTCAGCTTAGCCGACTCACCTGGCTGCAGCGTCTGCTTGTTGAGCGACACCTGCAAGCCCACGGTGAACATCTGCAGACTCTTTATCTTCAGTTCCGACTTGCCGTCGTTGCGTATTACCACCTCGCCTTTCAGTTTCTTCTTCGTGTCGAACTTGCCGAGGTTAAGCTCTGCGGTGGATAGGTAGAGCTTCGGCGCATTGGCCAGCTGCTGCGCTGTGAGGTTGTCGAACTTGGGTAGGAGCACTGCCGAGACGCTTATCTCCTTCTCGCGGTTCACCTTGTCGCCCGGGAACGCACCGAGGAACACCGAAGTCTGCGTCAGTCCCATATCGCCGAGCTTGCGCGAGTCGAGTGTCATAGTGATAATGCCGCTATGACCGGATGCAATCTTCGAGGGTGACACATCTGCTGTGAGATACTGCGGAAGGTGCATCACCACGGGTTGCACCGTTGTGCTCGTTGCGTTGAAGATGTGTATCTTCTTCTGCGGACGGTCGCCACGGTTCACGTCGTCGAACTCCACGTCGTTGCAGTCGGACTTGATATTGCCCAGCATGAAGTTGTAGTTGCCACCATAGTCGACCATCTCGCGCACCACGTTGCCACGCACGCGCAGCACGAGCGGCTTGTCTGCGCCCTCGCTATATATACCGACGTACTTGTCGAAGTGGCCCATTGTCTCGGCATCGTAAGTGACGCTGACCATGAACTTGTCGCCTGCTTCTATTCTGTCCTTCGGATATGCCACACTGGTGCAGCCACAACTGGTGCGCACATCGATGATACGGACCGGCTTGTTCGACTTGTTTCTCACTTCAAAATCGGCGGTGGCAGGCGATTGATACATCACCTGTCCGCAGTCGATTATCTCGTTTGTCGCCACTATGTTCTGCGCCATTGCTCCGAAGAGTGGCATCGTCAAAAGTGCGACACTAATAAATATCTTCTTCATCTGTATGTATTATTTTTTAAGTTTCGCAAACGGAGTTCTTAGGAGTTAAGGAGTTAAGAAGTTAAGAAGTTAAGCCAAATGCTTGTAATGCCAAATGCTTGTAATGCTGTAAATCAAGCAAAACTAATGGCTTAACTCCTTAGCGACCGTAGGGCGCGACAACTCCTTAACTTCTTAACTACTTTCCTTAACTCCTTAACTCCTTAACTCCTTAACTTCTTAACTCCTTAACTACTAAGAACTACCGCTTCACGCTCAGCACGATAGCCTTAGTGCGTGCTGCGAACTCCGGACTATAAGCACACTGTACCGCGCACGTGCCTGTCTGATAAACGCCCTTACGGTCTACGTAATACTCGGTCTCAACGACGTGCTTTCCCTTCGAGAGGCGGTCGAAGTAGTAGTTCATGGTGTTGTCCTTCGGCGCACAGTAGTAGGCTCCGTTGTAGCCCGAGAGCTGACCAAGCGGCTCCAGACAGGCAGCACGGCGGTCGACGAGCTGCACGAAGTCGTAGTCACGCTCCGCCTTTATGGTGATGCGCACCGTCATGCGGTCGCCAACGGCGAGAGTTGCGCCGTCAGTACTTATCTTCTTGCCATTCTTCAGCACCTCGCGCACTACGCTCATGCCCTCCGCAGCGTCAGCCACATCAGCTGTAGGCTGCTCAAACTGGGCATATACTGCGCACCACGACGTGCCTTCAGCCGGCTTCTCCACGCTCAACGTCTTCATACGGTCGCCACTCTTGGAGGTCTTCACATAGCCTAAACCAGCCGTAGCCTTCGGCATGTCGAGTTTCTGACCGTTGAGTTTCAGCACAGCCATCGGCTTGTTGACAGCGAGCGACGAGCAATCGCCACCGAAGAACGCATAGACAGCATTCACAGAGTTGATAGGTGTGTTCCAAGCCTGTGTACGCTTCGACTGCAGCAGCCATTGCTTCATCTCGCTCACGGTCTGCACATCGTTCGGAGCAACCGATTGCAACGCCTCTATAGCAGCCACCTGCGACGGAATGCGGTAGTCGAACCATGAGTAGAGTGCCTTCGGTGTGTCGAAGTAGCGTCCCATCGGCTCCTTATATACTGTATATTCCTTTACGCTCTGCGCCATGTCGGCAGCCTCAGCACGGTAGTCGTTGCCGGCAAGCACCACGGCTGCCACACTCTTTCCGTATATAGAGAACTGCGCTGTATGCCGAGCGAGCAGCCTCAAGAGATAATTAGCGTTGTCCTTCACCATGCCCTTGAGCTCGCGCTTTGCGAGAGTCGTAGCATAGAGATACTCCACAGCCAATTCGCTCGGACGCAGATTCTTTACGTCCTTGCTTGCCTTCATCGCCTTCACCTCCTGTGCTATATGCTTGTCCATGAAGCGGAACGCCGCATCCATCATGCCCTTCACCTCAGGCTGCACGTCCATCATCTTATCGAGTCGCGCAAGCGTTGTGAGCACGCTCTGCGTCATGTATGGCGAGCCAGTCATGCCCTGCCACCACGAGAACGAACCATCGGTGTTCTGCAGCTTAGAGAGTCGCGAGAAGTCGTCGTAGAGTCGCAGATACGTTATAGCCGGATCGAAGTAGTCCATCAGTCGCAGCTTCTGCTCCGTCTCGCGTGTAGCGTCCATCACCCATGGTGTCTCGCTGAGCAATGTCTGCTTCAGTTCGGCATTGCCCTCGAGCTTACTCTTTAGCGGCAATTCATCTACGCCAATCGTTGTCTCCTCTTTCCAAAGCTCGACCATGTTGCGTATTGCGTCCGACGAATTCATCAACAAGTTACTGATGCTATTGGCAAAATACGACGATACCAACGATATGGCGTTGTCGCCCTCAACAGCGGTCATCGACGGCAGTGCCTGTATCAGCAGCCACTCGGGCGAGTTGGTGTACTCTACCGTGAGTCGGTTGCTCTTGTCAGCCACCGTGAAGAGCTTTGTGAGGTCGATATTCAGTTTTCCAGGCTCGTTCATGGTGAACGCCTGTGAGTTTGTAACCACCTCCTTGTCGGGCAGAACGGGCAGGTAGTGCTGCTCGCCGTCGCTAAATCCGCGACCGGATGCCGTCACGCGGCACACAAGGAGTCCGTCGTTCTCAATCTTCGACATATCGAAAGCGAAGTCGGCAACTGATGTTTCGCCTGCCTCTACCATGAACTTCACGTCCTTATGCCATACCTCCTTTTCGGTTTCGGGGTTGAGGAACACAAGGCGCACCGTGCCTCCGACCTGCTTTTCGGAAGTGTTGAAGATGCGCGTAGAGAGCACACCCTTGTCTGCCTGACGCACGAAGCGCGGCATGTTGGGCTGAATCATAACGGTCTTCTTCGCTACGGACGTAGCACTGATTGTGCCGTTGTTCATCGCCTCGTCGTGAGCGAGGGCGCGTAACTGCCATGTGGTGACACTCTCGGGCAGTGTGAACTGCAGTTGCACGTTGCCCTTGTCGTCGGTAAGCAGTCCGGGGAAGAAGAATGCCGTCTCATCGAAGTTCTGACGCACCTCTGCAGCGGTTGTCCTTGCATCTTCGCCACTTGCCTCTGCTACATCAGAAGCCTCTCTTTTGTCCAAAACGGCTGCCTTTGAATACATCTTCGCGTTGTCGGAGCGTGTGACACAGCACAACTCTTCCGCTCCGATATAGCGCGCAACGTCGTAGAAATGGCTGAAGTCTATCGACGGTTCGTACAGGAACTTCATCGGCATCTCGCTATACAAGAGCAGTTTGATGCAGCGGTACGCCTTCCATGAGAGCCATGGCACATAGTTATACACAGGCAGACCCAACTGAAAGTCATGCTGGCTCAACCGGTCGAGCGACTTATCGTAGAGCGTAGCCATCAGTTGCGCCTTTGCCGGTGTACCGTCGGGGTTAGTAATGTTCAGTGTCCAGGTCTCACGCTGTCCCGGTACGAGTCGGTCGCGGAAGGTTGTCCACTTGATGTTGAGGTGTGTGTCGGGCAGCGGACGCTCTATGCGCTCCGTATGCAGATATGCCTTGCCGTTCTTCACCCACGCTACGGAGAGAGTGATGCCGTCGCCCCACTCCTCTTTATATGTTATCGCGCGAGTGCGCACCTCGTTGCGCAAGTCGGCTCTGCCGTTCTCTATAATCTTATCGCCGGCAATGAGCGTGTAGACAACGTGCTGTATGCTGTCGCTCGAGCCGAGCTGCACGAAGACAGGAGCAGACTTGCTCTGGAACCGTTGCGCTGACACGTAGAACCAGTCGTGTGTCTCTATCGGCGCACGGCGGTCCTGCAGCGTGAAGGTGACGAACGACTGCGTCAGGGTGTCCCTTCCGCAGTAAGCCACAAGGCGGTGGCGCATCGACGCGAGCGACTTTCCGTCAAACGCTACCTCAGTGTTAGTCTTGCATGTGTAGCGGTCGTTGTCGATATAATAGGTCACGTCGCCGTCAACAGGTTCGCCGGCGTTGTTGAGATATGTGAACTTTATGGTGCGCAGGTCATCGGCGAGTGTCTGTTCGGGCACGTCGCAGGTGAGCAATGTGGGGCGGTCGCTGTATGGGAGCGACAGTTCTGCTCTCTGCGTCTCGCCCGAGACATCTGTGACATAAGCCGTAACAAGGAAATTGAAGTATCGCCTTACCGACTCATCGTACTGTTCGGGCATTGTTATAGGCACATTCACCGTGAACGCTCCGTCGCCCGCGGTCTGTAAGGTGTCGGTATAAACAGTAGTCGCCTCATAATCGTTGGGCGTATCGGCATAAGCCCTGCAACGCCAGATGTGTGACGAGAGGCGCTTTACCTCCACTCTCACCTTCGCTCCCTGCATGGGCACACCGGCAAAACTCTTTGCCGTGGCAGCAAGGCGCACAGTGTCGCCGGCAGCATAGCGAACAGTAGGCTGTTGTATCTCCACGCTGAACGTCGGGCGCTTATACTCTTCGACGATGAAATTGCAGTATCCTTTATCGCCGTAATCGCTATACAACGTATAGGTTCCGGTTTTTCCGACCTGTGGCAAGATGAAGTCGGCAGCTGCCATGCCGTACTCGTCGGTCGTGACAGTAGTCGTAGCCACCTCTTCATTGTTGGCATCGCATAGGCTGAGTGACATGGTCTGCTGCTTCTGCACCTCGCCACGCTGACTGTCGCCGTAATACTTATAAGCGATTGCTGCTACGTGTACGGTCTGACCAGGGCGATATATACTGCGGTCGGTGTAGATGACGGTTGAGGTAGTTACCCTCTCGCTTCTCCATTTACGGTAATAGAACCTGTCGTTGATAGGCGTTACGGGGAAGGCAGGTTCGTCGGCAGTTGATATCGAGTAAGACTCTGGCTCGCGGTCGCCGAAGTCGATAATCACCTCGCCGTTGGTGTCGCACTCGTAGTGCGACTCAAGCTGTATGTCCTTGGCTGTGTCCTTCGCAAATTTCATCGAGACCTTTGCCCCAGGCACTGCTTCGCCCGTTGTGGCGTTGACCACTGCGATGCGGTAGCGGTTGCCGGGCAGAGCCTCTATGAGCGGATAGATATTGCAAACGCGCAGCAGGCAGCGTTCAACCGGAACGTTGACATTGTCGGTAGAAAGCTCTACGAGATAGAAGCCCGAACGCAGTCCTGTAATCTCAAGCGTGTCGCTCACGGTCTTGTAAGCCGGCAGTCCGACATATCGGCGCACGTCTGTAGAAGGTGTCTCGTCGGCTACGATATGACGGCGCAAACGGGCATAGTCCTTATCGCTGTTGAGGTTGTACATATCAGCATCGGTGATGTCCAATCGGCTTGCCGTAAGGCGCAGCTCGCCCACGTTGTTTACCCCCATGACAATCACCTTGCGTGTCACGCCCGGCAGAGCTATCTCGTCGTCAAGCATAGCGTGAACGGACGGCAGTGTCAGCCTGCGCTGAGCATTGCGCAGTATGTTCATGCGTGTCCATGCTCCCCACTTGGTAAGGGCGTAGTTGATGAAGTTGTTCTTCTCCTCGGCTGTCACATCCTCGGCGTTCTTCATGAACTCGTAGCGAGCTATTGCCACCTCGCCACACACCACGAGGTCGCTGTACTCGTTGATGAGCGAGTCGAGCGACATGATATACTTCGACTTCTTCACGCGTGTGCCTTGGGCGTTGCGGTGCTTCTGCTTCACCATCTGCAGAGCGGTGAGACAGGCTCCCTCGCGCTTGCCGTGCGCAGCGTAGTAGTCGTGCATACCGCGGTAGTCGCCGGCAGCGATGCCAATGATGTGGAGCATGTCGTCGTAGTAGTATTTCGAGTCGACACCGTCCTCGACGAACGGCACATAGCTGGTGCAGTAAGCCGCAGCCAACGCCTCGGGATGCTCCATAGAGCGGCGGAAGCACTCGGCACCAAGCTCTTTTGCGTCGTCGAAAGCGTAGCGATACTGGGTGTACATCTTGCCCATCACCGACTGATAAACGGCAGCCAACACGCGGTCGCCCTTACGCTCGGCAGCATCGCCACAGCTCTTCAGACGTTCGGCAACCACCGGAATAGAGTCTCTTGAGAGCTGCGACAGCCAGTCGAGCTGCGCCACCTGCGCCTTGAGCAGATGTCCGTAGGCACGCTCCTTCTCCGCCTTGCCGCTTATCTGCGCAAGCACTTTCAGCACCGTCTGCGGATGATCCTTCTTCACCGCGCCGTCGTATTTCTTCCAAAGCGATGTGTATGAGTCTGCCATTGCTGCCATCGGCAACAGCAGCATGGCTATGAATGTGGCAATTATCGTTCTTTTCATAACTCGTTATGTTTTGTTCTTTACAAATTGGTATATACCTTATATTATGCAAATATAAGAAAAAAACATAAGAGATAGATAGTTAATAGCAAAAAACATTAGTAACAAAGCAAAAAAGTCGGGTATGGCGTTCGCCATACCCGACTTTTTGCTTTTACTTGTCAATCTTTGCAATCTCCTGCGCCTCCCAGTCTTCCCATTGCTTCATGGCTTCTTTCCAGTCGGTCTGCTCGCCTGCAGCCACGGCTTCCTGCTGGCGCAACGCTTCATCGCGCTCGCGGTCGCGCTGACGCTTCGCCTTCATGTCGGCGATGGTACGGTCGTCGAGGATAAGGATGGCTCCGCGCTGACGCGCATCAAGCAGCTCCTTCAAGCCGAACGCCTTGCCCGGCTCGTTGAAGTCGGAGATGTTGAACTCGTAACCCACGCGCAACTGGTGGCGTATCTCTTTCTGTTTAGCACGATTGGCTGAACCTTTCAGACTCAGAAGTCGCGCTATTGCGTCAAATTCGCTCTGCGAGTATTTGTTTCTTCCCATTGTTTTGTTTGTTTCAAGTTAAGCTTTTCTCATAGATTTCGTTCGCCACCCAATCGGATTTCGTTCGCCACCCGATCGGATTTCGTTCGCCACCCGATCGGATTCCGTACGCCGCCCGATCGGATTCCGTACGCTGCCCAATCGGATTCCGTTCGGTGTCCGATGACTTTCGCAACACTTTCGACATCGGAATGTTGATATTTCGGTGCCGGATACCTATACTTTTGTTGGGCTAAAACCAGTCAAACAGGTGTGAATTGTTAAAAAACCAACTTTTTAGTCTTAAAAACTTGCCATGTTCGACGGAAAGCTATATATTTGCGATATCATTTTAGAGATTTCGTCTATTACGAAATCGATTCATTGAGGTTGGCAGCATCCTGCGCCAACCTCTTTTTTGTATCTGTACCGATGGTACTGCGTCTTCTGAATACCTTTTCACGTTAGAAGCTAAGCATAAATCCGAAGCGCACACCGTTCTTCTTTATGCCAGGTCCGTGATAGTTCATACGGCGGACGTAGTCGATGGCGAGCAGCTTGAAGATGTTGTGCACACCTACCGTCACTTCCCAATACGGCTCGTTGTTTCTGAACTCGCGTGCACCACTCGGGAACTGGAAGAGCATCCGGTCGTTCTGATTGCGCTGCAGGAGCGGGTTGTTCTTATCGGTGAGCGAACCCCACATGCCCTTTACGGAGATGTACTCGCGCCACTTCAGCTTCTTTATGAGCGGTATGCGGTTGAGCAGCTTGCCGTTCATATCCCACGCCACTGACGCAAAGGCATAGCGGTCGGTGAGGAACTCCATGCTCTTCATCATCGAGAACGTGCCCTCCCACTCGAGGAAGGTGATGTTGACGGGCGGCATTATAAGCAGCGGGAACGGCACTTTGTTCCATTGTACGCCTCCGTCCAAGTGGGTATCGACATATCCCCACGAGCCCAACCAGAAGCGTTTGTATATCTTCGCCTCGGTGTAGTTGAGATTGTACTGACCGCCGAGCACGTTCTTCACGCCGGTGGTGTGGCTGAGTGAAAACTCCGGCGCGTCGAGATTGACGGGCCAGCGGTGCTGCTTGGTGTTGATGAATGTCTGTCCGGGGCAGTAGCGCAGCATCAGCCGTGCCTCGGTGGTGCGTATCTGTCGCACGTACTCCTTGCCGTTGGGGGCTGGGTTGAACGTTGCGCCAGGCATCTTGATGAAGGCGAGGTCGCCCGTCGGCTCGTTGCTCTCGGCTTTGAGCGACGTGTGGAACGAGAGTCCCCAGTCGGTCTCGTACACGAAGGAAAGCTTCTGACGGTTGTAGAAGTACATCTGGTCTACCTTCTGCGTGCGGAACGACATGAACATATTATCCTTGTTATGGATAAGGAACTTGTCGGCAGGCGACATTACGTCGTAGCCTGTCTCGAAGATAATGTTGCGCTGCGGGAACTCGAACGGCACATTCTTCTTGGCGTTGAGCGAGTAGGTCACCTCCGTACCGTAGTAGTGGTTCTTCGACTTCGTACCGTATGCGTAGTAGCCGTTCCAGAAGAGGTGCTTGCAGAGGTTGGCTGTGGTGCGTCCGCTCAAGCGGAAGCGCCAGTTATCGACGAAGTTGTTAGATATGATAGTGGTAACTGGTCCGATATCGAACATCGACTTCTTGCGCATCGTGCCCGTCTCTACGAAGTTCTCGGCGAAAGCACGCAGACCGAAGAGTATCCATTTGAAGTTCTTCGACTGCTCGATTCGGTGGATGAATGCCTTCATCGACGACTCGCCGTGCGAGAGTTCCACTGTGCGGTACTTAGCCCAGAACTCATCGTCGCGTATCATAGCGTCAGCCTCATGCATGGTTTTTGCCTTGCCACGGAAGAGCTTCGAGGGCAATTCGTCGAAGGCGTAGTCGTTGTAGCGCGTGGCTTTGGTGACGAGCATATTGGCTCCGAGCAGCTTCATCTCGGCAGCCATGTCGTCAACCGACAATGCCCACTCGCCATTAGGCAGCTTTGTGTACTCCTGCGTGATCTTCATGTTGTTCACGAAGTTGACATCCGACTTCTTCGGAAGCGTGAACGAGCAGCGCTTCACGTGCAGCGTTGAGTCGGCAAGCACGTAGAGCTCGCCACGGAAACCAAAGTCCTGCTGGTTGTTCGGTATAAACTCGAGATGATAGCAGAGGTCGCGGTCGACGTACACCGTATCCTGTATATAGAAGCGGTAGAACGAGATGGCTGTCTCGCCGATTGGCGACGTGAACTGATACTGCAACAGGCGCATATGGTCGTCGTAGATATCCACGTCGGTGAACACCTCCTTGAGGAGGGTGTTGAGTATATCGCCGGTCTGAAGAACGTTGTTAACGCCCTCCGAACGCTGACCCTTAATGATGTCCTTCTCCACCTTCGGGTCCTTGCGGTAGATGTGCTGAGTAACCGTCTCGTCAACGCTCACCGGCAGGATGAGCTTGCCGTTGTATGGCGAGGTCTCTATCTGCTCCTTCACGTAGGCACGCTTCTTGAAGAACTTGCCCGAATCGAGGTCGGCAGGCTTTATATCGTTGAGCGAGAAGGTTATCTTCTGGTATTTATTGTACTGATAGTAGTCGTAGTTGTCCAGGTGGCTGCGCTTCTTGGCAGCGATGACGCGCTTCATAAGTTCAACCGCCGGGTTGTTCTTACGCGAATAGTGCTCGCGCTTCTGCTTTATAACTACCTCACCAAGGCTGTGCGCATCCTCCTTCAGCACAATCTTCAGGTGCGACGGGGTGCTGGGCGTCACCTTGATGGTCTGCGGCTGAAAGCCTACCGAACTAAATGTCAACTCCCAACCATTATGACGCGCAATCTTGAACTTACCGTCCAAATCGCTCGCCTCTGCCACATGATGCCCCTTATATATAGCACTTGCCAATGGTATCGGATAACCATCGGAGTCGTAAATTTCGCCCGTAATCTGGGCTTTGACCGAAATCACCAAAGCCAATAAAAGAAATGTAATACTAAAAAACCTCTTCACCTTACTACTTTGTATATATTTATCCTATTGTTCAAAGAAAATGGTCATAAACACCACTATATAAAGCATTTACAAACCTATAGCCGTTTCATCTTGCAAAGTTATATATAATTATTAAAAAAGGCAAGAAAACTTTTTGCCTTTTAATATTTTTCTACTAATTTTGCATACTATTGCGTCACAACGCAACATATATACGATATTTACACATTAATAATATATAAATAATATCTTCTTAATTTAAGTACGCCCACCGATGAATAATACAAAAGAAAAAGCAATCATGTTTGGCAAAGCGCAATGCTCAGCATGGGTAGCATCGGCAGTGGACTTCGGCATAACGCTGATACTTACAAGCTTTGCGGGCGTGTGGTACGGCTACTCCACGTTCATCGGTGCTGTGTGTGGCGGCATCACCAACTGCGGCATCAACTATCGTTGGGTGTTCCACGCAACGGGAATGAAGAAGAAGTACATGGCGATGCGCTATCTGTTCGTATGGATAGGCAGCATCGTGCTGAACACCTTCGGAACATGGCAGCTGACAGAGTTAAGCGGAGTAAACTACATCATATCGAAAACCATCGTGGCTGCTTTTGTAGCAGTGTTTTGGAACTATCATCTACAACGCACATTCGTATTCCGCGCCAATCATGCGAACGAATAGAATACTTTATATAAAGAAATAACAAACATTTAAAACAAAAAAAATAAAAGAATATGAACTACAGGGATTTCTTGCAAAAGGTTATCTATGTCATTATCAACCCTATCATTAAAGGCATGATAAAGATTGGCATTACTCCCAACTTCATCACCACAACAGGCTTTGTGCTCAACCTCGTAGCTACGGCTATGTTCATCTACGCTGCCGAGGTGGCAGAAACAGAGGCTTTCGCATGGATTGGATGGGCTGGTGGCGTGATACTCTTCGCCGGCTTGTTCGACATGATGGACGGCAGACTGGCTCGTATGGGCGGTATGTCGTCGACGTTCGGTGCCCTTTGGGACTCTACGCTCGACCGCTATAGCGAGCTTTGCACACTCTTCGGCATCTGCTACTACCTGCTGATGCAGCAGAACGAATGGGAATGGGCAGGCGTAGTTACGTTCGCAGCAATGGTAGGCTCGGTGATGGTGAGCTATGTACGCGCTCGTGCCGAGGGCTTGGACATAGAGTGCAAGGTTGGGCTTATGCAACGCCCTGAGCGAGTAGTGGTAACGGCGGTCGGAGCCATCTTCTGCGGCGTATGCGCCAATGTGTGGGTGCTCGTGGTGCCGATGATTATCATCGCCGTACTCGCTAATATCACTGCCTTCTGGCGCGTCATCCACTGCTACAAGGTGCTCAACGTAAAGGATAACAACAAATAAAACCAACCATGTTCAGCATAAAGCTAATCATCATTTGGGCAATACTCGTTGCCATCAAGCCCACCCGCAAGCTCGCCTTGGCACTCACGCCCTGGCTTGTGTTCGCGTGCAGCTACGACGGTATGCGCCTTCTGCCCAACTACGAAGTAAACCCCATCGACACACGCGGCATTTACGAAGCCGAGAAGTCGCTCTTCGGCATCACGACAGCCACCGGCACACTAATCCCGGGCGAGTGGTTCAACCTGCACAACTGCGCTTTCGCCGACTTCATGGCTGGCTTCTTCTATCTGTGCTGGGTGCCGGTACCATTGGGCTTCGCCATATACCTCTACCTGAAAGGCAAGCACGAGATGTACCTGCGCTTCTCGCTCGCCTTCCTGTTCGTCAACCTCGTGGGCTTCGTGGGCTATTACATACACCCAGCCGCTCCACCATGGTACGTACTGGAGCATGGCTTCACACCCGTGCTTAACACGCCGGGCAGCGTAGCCGGACTCGGACGTTTCGACACGCTTGTCGGTGCGCCTGTGTTCCACTCCATCTACTGCAACAACTCGAATGTGTTCGCTGCCGTACCCTCGCTGCACGCTGCCTATATGCTCGTAGCTACAATCTACGCCATAATAAGCCGTCAGCACAAACTCTGCATCGGCATATTCGCATTCATCTGTATGGGCATCTGGTGGACAGCGGTTTACTCCACACACCACTACATCATCGACGTGCTGCTGGGCATACTCACAACCATCGTAGCACTGCTCATACTCGAACGCCTACTGCTCCGCACCGAATGGGCAAAGCACTTTATGGCGCAATATGCAAAAAACATTTAATTAGAACTAATGTAAGACTTTATTTATGTTCATATCCATGATTTTTTAATACCTTTGCATCTAAATGGATATGAACATAAATATACTATCGAATTCAGAGGTTCAGACTCTGAACGAAATAATAGAAAACGCACAGAACATAGTGATTTGCTGCCACAAGTCGCCCGATGGTGATGCTCTCGGATCATCACTCGGTTGGGCTAACTTCTTGTCTTCTTGCGGCAAAGCATCAACAATAGTTGCGCCCGATGCCTATCCCGACTTCTTGCAGTGGATGCCCGGGGCGAACAGTATTGTGCGCTACGACAAGCATACAGAACAAGCCACCACTCTATTGCAGAACGCCGACCTCGTATTCTGTCTCGACTTCAACGGCAGCGACCGCGTAGACGAGATGAAGGATGCGCTCGACGCTTCGCCCGCCAAGAAGGTGATGATCGACCATCATCTCAATCCACGAATGGAAACCGTGCTCACCGTGTCGCACCCGAACATGTCGAGCACATCGGAGCTCGTATTCCGCATCATCTGGCAGCTGGGCAAGTTCGAGAAGATGTCGAAAGAGTGCGCCGTGAATATCTACTGCGGCATGATGACCGACACGGGCGGCTTCACTTACAACTCCACACAGCCCGAGATATTCTTCATCATCAGTCAGCTGCTCACCAAAGGCATCGACAAGGATCGCATATACCGCAACGTGTTCAACAATTTCAGTCAGTGGGCAATACGTCTGCGTGGCTATCTGATGAGTCAGAAGCTGAACGTCTTCTCAGACCTTCACGCATCTTACTTCACCATCTCAAGACGCGATATGCGCGACTTCCACTTTATCAAGGGCGACGCTGAAGGACTCGTCAACGAACCGCTGCGCATCAAGGGGATGAAGCTCTCTGTGTCGCTACGCGAAGATGACCGCCGCGATAACCTCATCTGGGTGAGCCTACGCTCGGTGGGCAATTTCCCATGCAACAAGATGGCGGAGGACTTCTTCAACGGAGGCGGACACCTCAACGCAAGTGGCGGACGACTCAACTGCTCGCTCACCGAAGCAGAGAAGGTGGTGAGAGAAGCGTTCGCCTACTACGAGGGCGCACTCACAGGATGGGGACCACTGCCCAAGAGCAGGAAAGAACAAGTAGAGAACGACAATAACAAATAGGAAACGACAATAACCAATAACAAACAGAAATACAAGAATGAAGAAGCAACTCTATCTTATCATCATGACACTGCTCGCTGTCGTGACTCTCGCTTCGTGTAGCGACAGCGTGACATACGCTGACTTGAAAAAAAAGGAACGCAACGCCATAAACAGATACATCTCAAACCAAAAGATACAAAAGATATCTGAGGCAAAATTTGAAGAGCAAGGCTTCACCACCGACACCACGAAGAACGAGTACGTACTCTTCGAAAGCAACGGCGTATATATGCAGATAGTGCGCAAGGGCGAGGGTGCGAGCCTCAAACCAGGCGAAACAGCCACCGTATTGTGTCGTTTCAAAGAGTACAACATACTCGAAGGCGACTCGGCTTTGCAGCTGACAAACATCCTGCAGTACAACTGGCAGGTGGACAAGATGACTGTGAAGAACACATCGGGCACCTTCACAGCATCGTTCATCAGTGGCGAGAGCCTCATGTACAACCGCTACAGCTCGCAGGCTGTGCCGTCGGGATGGCTCGTACCGCTCACGTACATCAACCTCGGACGCATTCCGAAGGGAGAGGAGATAGCGAAAGTGCGTCTCATCGTGCCACATACGCAGGGACAGAGCGACGCTTCAAAAAATGTATACCCATGTCTGTACGAGATAAGTTATGCCCTCGGAAGATAATCAACACTTAACATTCAAAACACCACATGACTCTTATTAAATCTATTTCGGGTATCCGCGGAACTATCGGCGGCCCCACGGGCGACACACTGAACCCACTCGACATCGTTAAGTTCACAACCGCTTACGCTACACTCATGAAGCGTCGTGCTACAGGCGAAGGACGCAAGAAGATTGTCGTAGGACGCGACGCACGCATCTCAGGCGACATGGTGCGCAACGTGGTTTGCGGCACACTCATGGGTATGGGACTTGATGTCGTTGACATCGACCTCGCCACAACACCTACAACTGAGTTGGCTGTGCGCTGGACGGGCGCACTCGGTGGCATCATCATAACAGCAAGTCACAACCCACGCCAGTGGAACGCACTGAAGTTGCTCAACAGCGAAGGCGAGTTCCTCACCAAGGACGACGGCAACGAGGTGCTCAGTATGGCAGAGAAGGAAGACTTCGACTATGCCGATGTCGACTCGCTCGGATCATATACACGCGACGACTCGTTCAACCAACGCCACATTGAGAGCGTACTCGACCTCAAGTTGGCTGACGTAGACGCTATACGCAACGCAAAGTTCAAGGTGTGCGTTGACGCTATCAACAGCGTTGGCGGCATTATCCTACCCAACTTGCTGAAGGCACTCGGCGTAGAATATACCATCCTTAACTCTACAGCAAACGGCGACTTCGCCCACAATCCCGAACCGCTTGAGAAGAATTTGCAGGGCATCATGAACGAGATGCGCAGCGGCAAGTACGACCTCGGCATCGTTGTAGACCCAGACGTAGACCGTCTTGCATTCATCTGCGAGAACGGCGAGATGTTCGGTGAGGAGTACACACTCGTAAGCGTAGCCGACTACGTGCTGCAACACACACCGGGCAATACCGTGTCGAACCTTTCTTCTACACGCGCTCTGCGTGACGTTACAGAGCGTCACGGCGGCACATACACAGCTGCCGCTGTAGGCGAGGTGAACGTTACGACAAAGATGAAAGAGGTAGGAGCCGTTATCGGCGGCGAAGGCAACGGCGGCGTAATCTACCCGGAGAGTCACTACGGTCGCGACGCCCTTGTAGGCATCGCTCTGTTCCTCTCTTCACTGGCTCACAAGAAGTGCACAGCAAGCGAGCTCCGCGCCACATTCCCCAACTACTTCATCGCTAAGAATCGCATCGACCTCACTCCATCTACCGACATCGACGCTATTCTCGAGAAGGTGAAGGAGATGTATGCATCGGAGAATATTACAGACATCGATGGCGTGAAGATCGACTTCCCCGACAAGTGGGTACACCTGCGCAAGTCGAACACCGAGCCTATCATCCGCGTGTACAGCGAAGCTGCAACAATGGAAGAGGCTGACGCATTGGGCAAGAAGCTGATGCAGGTGGTTTATGATATGCAGTAAAAGCATAAAGAACGTTATTACTATGCAACGTAAATACAGTTATTAGACCATAGTAACAATAACAATAAAAGGCGTGTCATTTGTTTTGACACGCCTTTTGTTGTTAATATGCTTCGCGATACTTGTTCTCGTCTTTATCCTCGAGCATCGAGAGATAACTCTGATAGCGTGAAGCAGCTATGTAGTGCTCCTCTACTGCCTTCAGCACGGCGCAGCCTGGTTCGTGCGTATGCGTGCAGTTATTGAAGCGACACTCCTTCGAGAAGTGGAATATATCCTTAAAATAACTTGTTAGTTCTTCGGGTTCCATATCGAACGTACCGAAGCCCTTTATACCCGGAGTATCGATAAGATATCCGCCCTCGGGCAGTTCGAGCATCTCCGAGAACGTCGTGGTGTGCATACCCGTGTTATGCGCATCGCTAATCTCCGATGTACGCAGATTGGCTCCAGGCAGGATGTGGTTGATGAAGGTCGACTTGCCTACACCGCTATTACCGCTCAGCAGTGTCTTTTTATCCTTCAGCATCGCCGGAATGGCATCCATGCCCAGTCCCGTAGTGGCAGACACGGCAACACACTTATAGCCCACCGTCTCGTACAGACGCATCATCATCTCCTGGTAGTGTCGCTCCTCGTCAGAGAGTATATTGGTCTTGTTGAACACCAGCACTGTCGGCACGCTGTATGCCTCCGCCGTAGCGAGGAAGCGGTCGATGAAGATGGTACTCGTCTGCGGATAGTTCACCGTAACGATGAGGAATGCTTGGTCGACGTTGGCAGCGATGATGTGGCTCTGCTTGCTGAGGTTCTGCGACTTGCGTATGATATAGTTGCGGCGGTCGTGAATGGCTGTGATAAACGCCGTTCCCTCCTGATTGCGCACTATATCCACGATGTCGCCCACAGCTACCGGATTGGTGCTGCGTATGCCTTTCAAGCGGAAATTGCCCTTTATCTTGCAGTCTACATCGAGGCCTTCGTCAGTGCGAACGGTGTACCAGCTGCCTGTATTCTTTATTACTAATCCGTGCATCTACACAGTCATGATTTCCTTCTGCTTAGCAGTGAGCAAGTCGTCAACTTTCTTCACGAACTTGTCGTGTACCTTCTGAAGTTCACCCTCAGCGTCCTTCTCCAGGTCTTCAGACAGTCCGTCTTTAATAGCCTTCTTGAGCTTATCCTTTGTGTCCTGACGTGCGTTGCGAATCTCCACCTTAGAGCGCTCGCCAATCTTGTTGCACTGCTTCACAAGCTCCTTACGGCGCTCCTCTGTAGGCTGTGGGATGCCGAGGCGGATAATCTCACCGTTATTCTCAGGAGTGATGCCTACATCACTGTCCATGATTGCCTTCTCGATGTCGCGAATCTGCTTCTTGTCGAAAGGACGGATAGCGATAGTGCGTGGATCGGGCACCGTAACGTTAGCCACCTGGTTCAATGGCACCATAGAGCCCCATGAGCTCACGCGTACACCATCGAGGATTGCCACGTTGGCGCGTCCGGCACGAATGCGTGCCAACTGCTCTTCCAAGTACATAGCAGCCATCTCCATGCGCTCTTCTGCGCCGTTCAATGTTTCTTTTACGTCTATCATAATTGTTTTATTGTTTATTTCTGAACTGTTTTAGTTATTCGATTTGCAAATTTACAGAAAATAGTTGATAATACGAAATAACGCCTGTTGTTTTTAACTCAAAACTCAAAACTCAAAACTTAACTTTCAAGCAGCGCACTGCCCCACCCTTAGTAAGCTTCAGTACATAGATGCCTTTTGTCAATCCGGCTGTGCTAAGCGCATTAACTCCACGTGCGCTCAGCACGAGTGCGCCAGTTGTATTGTACAAACAAGCCTCATCTGCACGCTCGTCGAAGAGCAACATGTCGCCTGAGCGTGTCACACTCGTCTTATCACCACCAATGGTGAAGATGCCTGCAGCACCATTGTCCTTATAAGCTATGCTGATGAACGGTATCAGCTGTTCGCCCCATACGTTAGCATCTTCGTTCTCACCACTGCAATAGGCGATATGCGGATTGCCTTCCGTCTCCATCATGTGCCAGTCGGGATGCTTCGTGCTATCCTTAATGTATCCAGTGCCGAGCGGACACTCGAACTTCATTATCACGTTGCCACCCTCGTACTTATACGGTGTTGTGAAACTAACAACCAGTTCCAAGTCGTTGGCATTGCCTTGAATAGTGATATTGCCGTCGAAGACGGTTGTGAATCCGTCCTCGTCGAACACTGCGTCGCCACCATCCTCATCGAGCATATCGGTGCGTGTGGTCGACTTGATGCTGATGCGTGCCGGGAAGGTATAAGCCTCCGCATTCTTGCCGTTGTAGAGGAAGCGCATACCTGTTATCTCGATGCCCTTCTTCTGCATCTCCTTCTCAAGGAAGAGTGCTTGACACTGCGAGTATGGGTCGAGCATAAAGAATGGGAAACGCCATCCCCAGCTATTGTCTTGGTTCAGTGTGAGCCACTTGTCGGCATCTGCAGCCGATACCTTCACCTCTAACGGGGTTGCCAGAACGTTGTCTGCCGGGTATGTATCGCCAGCAAGCTCCACCTTAGCCACTACCTTTATAGTGCCCTCTGCTCCTGGCACCCAGTTGACTGCCACTTCTACCGTCTTATCTGGTGCCACACTCTTGCCCTTTGCCTCGCCGAGCACTTCGTTGTTGTCGGCGTTGAGCAGCAGTACGCGATAGTCGGCTACCGTTGTCGAGCCTTCGTTGCGCACGTCTACGGTGAACGTCTGCTGACTTTGGCTGTTCACGAGCTGCGAACCGGTGAGTGCCTGCACGCTGATGTCCTTCGTGCTATACTCTCGTATGGACACATCCTTCAGATAAATCTGTCCGTGATTAGCTTCGCTACATGCCTGGAAGGCGATGCGTGCAGAACCTGTTGCCTCTGGTTGGAAGTTGTCCTTGCCGTAGAGGAAGATGTTCGATGCGGTATGGAACTCGCCCGTCTCCTTTATGAGTTTGGTCGCACCGGTAGCTATCGGTTCCGAACAGAACCATACCTTCATCTGCTCCATCACCTGTTCGTGCTTATCGGGAGTCACCCAGTTGGCTGACGAGTAGGTGTAGCGTACCTGATATGTCTTACCCTTCTCAAACTTCAGCGCAGGCGTGTAGAGCCAATCGTCGGCATTCTTGTCCGTGCGATCGTATGTAGTAGTCTGCGTCGGAGTGTAGAACGTCCATGTATTACCATCGTTGTTCTTGTCTACAGTCACCCAACGGTCGAAATCGTCCTGTGTGGTGAGCGACGAAGTGAATGGCACGCTGTCCTCCGGTCCGAAGCTCAGCGTCTTCGACGTAGCCGAAGCACCCACGCCCTTCTTATTCACAGCCGTGATGACGTAGCTGTAGCCCTTCTGCACGCTGACCGCATCCGTTGCACGCAGCGATGTAGTACCTTCCACAACCACTTTATTGTCTGGCATACGCACCACGTTATACTTCAATGTAGTATTATCAAAATATCCGCCATGCTTACCATTTGCCGGTGCTGCCCATGTTATCTCGGCGTTGCCACCGTGTGTAGTGAGCGTCACGTTCTGTGGCTCGCCTGGCAGGTCTTCGCCCACGTATGCAGCAAACTCCTTGTACACGCCGTCGCCCGCAGCATTGTACGGCACTACCTTATATATATAGTAGCCATCCGTCGCAGGTTTGTCTGTCCATGCCACGGCTTTACCCTGCGTTGTCTCGGTTGAGGTGTACACGAGCTGATTGTTGCGATACACCTTTGTGCCGGTAAGTCCTGTTAGTGCCGCACCAAGATAGTTCACGCTTGGCGTTGTCCACGAGAGCTGTGCTGAGAGTGCGCCCTTAGCATCTGCCACAGCTTTAAAGCCACGCGGATACGACGGAGCACCATCGGCTACATACTGGTATGGTATGCCCATGCCGAGGAGCTGCATCTCGTTGTCCATAAACTCCTTCTTAAGCGAGGCACCCGTCTTCGGGTCGAGTTCCACGAGGTAGGCATTGCCATCGGAGGTCTGCGCCATCCACCACAAGCGGTGGGTGGTCTTGTCGAACTCCATCGTCTGACTGTAGTCGCCGAGATACACGTTGGTATTGCCCATATCCTTGTACTCGCAGGTCTTCGCAGTCTTATTGATACTGCTTATCTCAATCTTGCTGAGGTAGCTCTTCATGCCGCCCTTGCGCACAGCGTACAGACTACCGTTATCTGCTGCGAGCGTGTATAGGAGCACGTTGTTGAGCGTAGCCACAAGCGAAAGTTCGAGTGTGGTGCGGTCGATTTCGTAGAGGTACGACTTGTTCACAGATGTGTCATAGTGCAGTGCGAAGATGCGGTTCGTCTTCGGGTCGTATGTCATCTCGTCGAGGATAAGCGGTGCCTCGGTTGTAGAGTTCACTATCTCGCGCTTGGCGGTGTACTCGCCAGTGTTCACATCCACCACACTGATGGCGCGTGGCATGAGCGTATTCTCGTAGAGCGTGGTCTCGTAGGCATAATACTCGTTGCCTACATACGTGCCGGCTGTAGTGATAGGTGTCACTCCTGCCTTATAACCATAGTCGCGCACCCACTTGTGGGTATTCGGATTGGCTGTATTAAACTTCACAAATCCGGTGCCGTTCACATTCTTCTCATAGCGCAACTGACCGAATATGTCAGCCTCGCCGTCCTGCACATCGTAAACATACTGACCGGTCTGCGCTACCGTCTGCACAAAGGGTGCGGAAGCTAAAGTGAGCAGACAACCAAGTGTAAAGACTTTTCTTTTGATTGTAGGCATAATCTTATGTTATTTAAAATTAAGTATTTGGCTACAAATATATATAAAAATCCCGAATAATGGTTCTGTAGGGATAAAAAAAACAGAAGTTTCACCCATTTGCGAAACTTCTGTAAATATTTATAATGCTATTTTTACCGACTTCTCAGTGCCGCCCTGCTGCAACTTCACAACGAACACGCCGTTGCCGAGTTGCTTGAGGTCGAGTGTCTCACAGCGAGCTGCTTAGCGTAGAGCTGCTGACCGAGTGCGTTGTACACTGCCACGCGAGCCGTTCCTTCCGAACCGAAGAAGCACTGTACGGTGCGTGCCATGCGATTGGTAGTGATGCTGAACATCTGCTCGCCAACTTGTGTGTCACTGATGCCGGTTGTCTCACGTGCGAGTTTCAATCCCTCGAAAGCGTCAAGCTTACCCGCACCCCAACTGTTGCGATCCGACTTCTCTGCACTACCCGTATAGGTGTCGTGGCGTGCGGTCTTGTTCAGAATATCGCGCACGTCAGCCGGCGAAAGGTTGGGGTTAGCCTGAAGCCAGAGAGCTACGGTGCCGGTAACGACGGGCGAAGCCATTGACGTACCCATATTGGCATCGTAGTAGTCGTCGCCACTCTTCACGGCGCACGTCGAAGCACTGAAGCTTGCATAATACTTGGATGTGGCGGAGATGAGCAGACAGCCAGGAGCCGTCACGTCGGGTTTGGTACGTCCGTCGAGTGTAGGACCGTGGCTTGAGAACAACGAGAGCTGTCCTTTGCCGCCTACCAGTTCGGTATTGATGCCGTAGAGATTGCCACTGAGCGTGGTGTAATCCATCTTCGTGTTGTACGAACCTACGCTGATGACGTTTTCGCTCACACCGCCAAGCTCACCCACCGTACAGTCGGTGTCGCCCTCTGTCCAGCCGCGCTTGCCTCCGTCGAGGAAGTAGCCTTCGGTAGCATTGTTCCACATGTGGATTGACGTGCCGGCATCGCTCGTTGCGACGATACCTATCTTGCGGTTCTCGGCTATGCTCGTAGCGCGACACATGAGGAGCACCTCCGTGCGCTCGTTGTCAGGGTTCTTCTGCAGAGCCATCTGCACCGTCGACACCACTCCGCTGCCGTCGGGGAAGGTGTACTTCACGTCGGTCTCGCCGTCGGACGCTACGGCAGGCGACTCGTACATCACCTTACCCTTCAATGCGTCTACAACGACCGCCTTCACCGTCAACGGTGCACCCTTGCTGCTCCATATGTCTACGTAAGCCTGCTTTGTGGTGGCATTCTCGCTGAAGCCAATCATCGTCTTGAGCGATGTATCGCCATCCTCAAGGTCTTTCGACACGTGCAGCGCCGTGCTGCCCTCGTTACCTGCAGCTCCGACGATAATTCTGCCCGGACCAGTCATTGCTTCGAAAGCTTGGTCGGTAGCTGATGTGCCGTCGTGCGGACCGAGGTGCGAACCCAGACTGATGTTCACGACGCAGGGTTTGCCCACGCTCTCGGCGTAGTCAAAGCAGTACTGTATGCCGTCGGTGATGTTCACATTGCTCGAACCGAAGCTCACGAACACGAGTTCAGCTTCGGGCGCAACACCATAGTAGGATGTCGTGCGGTCGCCGCCGGCTGCTATGCCTGCCACGTGCGAACCGTGGAATGTTGAGGAGATGTCGTAGTTGACGGCACGCATCTCGTCGAAAGTGGCGTACTCGCTGCCGTAACCGAACTTGGCAGGCGACTTTCCGCCCTTTGCGTTCTGATCCCATACGCGTGCGATGCGTGTGCCGATGCCGTCGGGATTGGTGAAGGCGATGTGCGAATACTGAAATCCGCCGTCGACGATGCCCACCACTACGCCCTTGCCTGTGTATGCACCAAGTTCGGAGGTGGTCGACTGACAATCGTCTACCTTCGTTTCCTTACGCGCCACGTCGAGCAACATACGCACATCTGTGCCCACCTGCACGCTCTCCACCTCGTCGAGTGCTGCCACAGCTTCAACAGCCGTGAGGGGCAGACTGACAGTGAGCAAGCGGTCGGTCACTACGTTGCGCACTTCTACGCCCAACGATTCCAGACGGCTGAGACAGTCGTCTACAGAGGAGTTATGACTTGACGGAGCAAGGGTGAGGAAGGCATCCACATTCTTCACCGTTGCTGACTTCACATGTTTCTGTGTACTCATATCCTGAAGCATCAGGCTCGTACTTGGCGAAAGCTTCTGTGCGAAAGCCGAACTGCCCACGAAGAGCAGCGATGCCAATAGGATGGTTGATTTGTTCATTGGTTTATTTTATGAAATGTTGTTATGGTGAGATGGTGAAGTGGTGAGATGTGCTTTATTGTTGTGGTGATGAGATGGTGACAAATGCAAATCTCAACACCACACCATCTCAACATCTCACCACCTTTTATTAATAAGCTTCAAATGCACCCTTGTAGTTGACAACAATGCGTGTGTTGTCGCCACCGTTCGTGGTATAGCTGTTAGTGTACTTGTTGGTTACGTCGAGCAGAATCTCGTACACGCCGTTCTCGTCCTTGCTCACAGTGAGCGTGCCATTGTTAGGCATATTGCCATAGCCGTGACCGGCTGCGTACGACTGCAGCTGGATGCTGCCGGCGTTGTACTTGATGTCTACTATCTTCTCCTGACCGATGTTAGCAAGATCAATCTCGCCTGCGTTGACAAGGTCGCTGCCTACCTTCACCTCCACTCTGTCCGAAGAAGTCTTGCCGTCGCCTTCGGGGATAAGGTAGAAGGTGAAGTTGCCTTTATACTCCTTCATGTACGATGTGCCGAGCTGTCGTGTGATGGAGACCTCACCGTCAGCGTTGTAGTACTTATACTCGTTCTCTGCCACTACCGACGGTATTATCTCGTCGAGCGACTCTGTATTAGTCAACGCACCGAAGTAAGAGAGGCTTACAGTTTTGCCGTCCTCAAGCACTGCTTCGAGGCTCACGTATGTCAGTCCGTTGTAGCCCTGTGCGGTGGTGATGGTGCCCGACTTCACCTTATCATATACGGTGCGTGTAGCGTAGTCGATATAGCGGAAGGTGTAGCTGTCTGCGTCTGCAGCCATATCAATCGTTCCGTTGTAGAGCTTTGCAGCCGAAACGCTGAACCATACTGCAACGTTGGCACTGAGGAAATCGGCTGGAGCCGTAGCCGCTACGTCAGCGAAGGCGAAGTTGGTAGGTTCGCCCGTCGCTTTTGGTTGTACACAGAAAGCGGAAGCCACCTTTGAGTGAGCAACAGCCTGCTCAGGAACACTAACCTTTATGCTGTTTTCAACAAGATAAATGCGTCCGAAAGCACCCGTGTACTCACAACGAACTTCGTCACCACCTTCTTCTGCCTCAACAGAGATTGTAACGTTCTTCTTAAACTTGTCGAACTTCACCTTAACCGTACCCTTCTTGAGTTCGCGTTCTTTGTATCTCAACACAACACCTTCCGCAGTAGCAAGGTCTACATCTTGTCCTATTAAAGATGTAGGGAGTTCGATCGTAATATCAGGAACAAGGTTGCTCGCGACATTCTCAGCAGTATGAATCGCAAAAAGGCTATTTTCGCCGCTCTCTGCAAACAGCACCGTGTTCACCGGATTTACATCTTCGTTGAACGCCCATTGGTTATTCAAGTCGGCATACACCTTATCCGAGAAGCTTACGCGCTCCACATTGTCCACCTTATACTCTACTTTTGTGCCGTCCTTCTGCTGAACGGTCATTATTCTCTTTGTTGTCTGTGCGTAACTGGCACTCATCGCCATGAGGCACAACATTGTCAATACAGTCTTTTTCATCGCTTTACCATTTTTGTTATAACTCCATTTGATGTTCGCACAACGTAAACGCCACTATGCAGCGACGATACGTCTACTGGTTGTGTTGCGTCGGCTGCGAGCACGTGCTGTCCGCCTACGGTGTATACAGCGAGACGCTCGCCCCTGGCTGCGCCTTCTACGAGGAGTGTGTTGCCGACGAGTTTCACTGTGGCAGCCTCATCGCCACTCACCTTGTCCAGACCTGTCGACAGGTCGTAGTTGAGTTCTACCGGACCACTCCACTCACCCTTAATCTGATAGCCCTTGCCGTCAGCCAGCTCGATGGTGAACTTATATTCCTCGTTAGCCAACTGCTCCACGCCTACACGTCCGCTATAGACGAAGGCGAAGCTGTCCACTACGCAGTAGCGTCCCTTCTCGAAGTGTTCATAGCGTGTGCCGGTGCGTCCGCCAACGTTGTCGAAGTAGCCACGTGTCATCTTGTAAGGCGCATAGAGGTTAGTCCACAGGTGGTCGTTCTCCATCAGCTCGTATGTGCCTGAAGGCAGATAGGCTGTGCCAGGCTTTGTCTGGAACTCCATACGGAGCAAGTCGCCCTCGTCGCCGTCCTTACCGCTTGGCGAACCGAGGTCTACGGTGAAGATGTTCACGCCGTTCTGGTTGCCGAGGAAGTAGACGCGTGCCTTCTTTATGTAGTCGAGATTGAGCTGCACGTCGCGGTCGAGGTTCGACTCTACGTACTTCTCCTTGTCGTCCGACACGTCCACGATGTTGAACTTGATGTTCTTCGCCGTGCCCGTCACCTTGTGTCCGCGGTCGGTAGTACAATCCACGGTGAAGTTGAATGTACCCTCTTCGTCGCCCTCAGTGATTACGACCGTGCCGTCGGTGATGTAAGCATAGTCGTAGTCGGAATCAGATCCGGTTACGGTCTTGCGACGTTTGATGTATGTACCCATGAGTACGGTCATGCCGTTGTAGTCGATCTCCATACCGGGGAAGTAGGTTTCGCTCTTGAAGTTGCGCGCCATGGTGTATGTGCCCGGTATGATTGTAGCCTGTTTCGGGTCGCCGAAGAGTCGGTTGAAGGCGCAGATGGCGAGGTTGAATCCGGTGCCCTTCATGTTGCCTGTCTCAGGGTCGAAGTCGCAGTCGAAGAGGTTGATGTATATATTGCCCGTGTTCGACTCCATCAGGTTGCCGTGATAGTAAGCCATACCGCCTGTGAACGTCGTGTTCACGTCGGTAGGTATCTGCGGATATACCGTCGTGCCGGTGTTCATATCTACGAAACTGAGTGTGCCTGTGTACGTGTACTGCACGCCGTTAGCATCAGCAAAGGTCACAGTGTACGAGTTGTCGGCGCCCTTCTTCACCGTCACGTCGCCCTTCAGTGCGTATTCCTTACCGGGTTTGCCGCTGAGTCCGTACTTAGTGGTGTAGGAGTAGTCGGCATCGTAATACAGACTGCCCTCGCCTGCCTTGAATGTTCCCTCGGGCAGTTCAGTGCCTGTGCCAGCCGGAGCATACAAGTCAATGGCAGCAACGTTGGCGTTGGTAGCCACGATAGTGCCTTCAGCCGAGTTGAACACTGCGTTTGTCTTGTCCGAAACTACGAGATAATAGTTGTCGCAGTTGTTGGTAGCCTCAGAAGCTGCGGTGTAATACGAAGCTACGACGTGACTCATAGCGAGGGTCTTGGCTTCGTCTGCCTTAGCTGGCACAGAGAAGCGCGGCGAGTTCTTTACGAAAGACTTCTGCGCTGCTGTGGGTAGCGCAAGTACAGAAAGAAGAAGTGTTATAAAGAGTATAGATTTTTTCATCGTTTGATTAATTTAAATGTGTGTTCGTTCTCCAATGTGAGCACATAAACTCCGGGCTTGCAGCTGTCGAGGCTCACGCTCACAGCTCCCTCTACTACGCTTTTGCGCGCCACAAGTGCGCCGTCGGCAGCGTAGAGCGTGGCAGTTTTCGCCTTTGTGCCACCCACCGTCACAGTACGGTTGTCGGTGTACGTCAGCGAGAATGTCTTGCTCTCGGTGCCCGCAATGGCGGTGGGCACGACGTAGTCGAAATAGAACTCGGCTACAGCCGACTGTTCATAGTCGGTCGTAACCCCTACAGATGTCACCGTCAGTTTGCCATCGGCGAAACCAACTTCGGGCTGATCGGCAAGGAAGAAGCTTGCCGTGCCGTCATCAACAAACTTTAAGACGAGTGCTTGACGCGGTGTAGTGTCGGTATCATCGGCATACGTAGCCAACGATGGTGATAACAACAGCAACGCAAGCAACGCCTGCAATCGTCTTGCTTTCATAGTCTTGTTGCTTTTAGTTTAACTTCATGATAATATAACTCTCTTTTACCTCTGCAAATATACACATTATTATCCATCCAACCTTAAAAAATCGTATTTTTTAAACAAACAACCACAATTTGCTTACAAATAGCAACCGCTTGAATTAGTAATTATCAATTCGTAATTATTCCTCCTGAAACTGATAGTTTCCCTACTTTTACCGCATAACCCCTCTGTTTTCTCCACCATTCGCGTCCGCCACCCAATCGGATTCCGTCCGCCACCCGATCAGATTCCGTCCGCCACCCGATCAGATTCCGTTCGCCACCCGATCAGATTCCGTTCGGGTGACGATGACTTTTCGTGAGGTTTTATTGGACAAAACAATGCGGAAACCTACTTAAAAGCGCGAATTATTGATATATATAATAGGTGGAATGAAGTTTTTTAGTTAATTTTGCGAATGATTAAAGCTACACACCCCATACTATAACTTTATATCTTTGGAATGAAAGAATTTGTAATATCAGAAGTAAAGGCTGAGACAGCCATACTCGTAGGTCTTATAACCAAGGAACAGGACGAGGCAAAGACAAAAGAATATCTCGACGAGCTGGAGTTCCTTGCCGACACCGCAGGTGCCGTAACCGTGAAGCGCTTCACACAGCGCGTGGGCGGACCAAGCTCGGTGACGTACGTGGGTACGGGTAAGCTGGAGGAGATACGCGCATACATCGAGGCTGAGGAGGACGCTGAACGCCCCGTCGGCATGGTCATCTTCGATGACGAACTCTCGGCAAAGCAGATGCGCAACATAGAGAAAGTGCTGCAGGTGAAAATCCTCGACCGCACATCGCTCATCCTCGACATCTTCGCCATGCGCGCGCAGACGGCTGCGGCAAAGACGCAGGTGGAGCTGGCGCAGTATCGCTATATGCTTCCGCGTCTACAACGTCTGTGGACTCACCTCGAACGCCAGGGCGGCGGCTCGGGCTCGGGTGGCGGCAAGGGTTCTGTGGGTCTGCGCGGACCTGGTGAGACGCAGCTCGAGATGGACCGCCGTATCATCCTCAACCGCATAACACTGCTCAAGCAGCGACTCGTGGAGATTGACAAGCAGATGAGCACTCAACGCAAGAACCGCGGACGTACCATACGCGTGGCACTCGTGGGATACACCAACGTTGGCAAGTCGACCATCATGAACATGCTCGCAAAGAGCGAGGTGTTCGCCGAGAACAAGCTCTTCGCCACGCTCGACACTACGGTGCGCAAGGTGGTGATAGACAACCTGCCGTTCCTGCTTGCCGACACCGTGGGCTTCATACGCAAATTGCCCACCGACTTGGTCGACTCGTTCAAGTCGACACTCGACGAGACACGCGAAGCCGACCTGCTACTGCACGTGGTAGACATCTCGCACCCCGACTTCGAGGAACAGATACGCGTAGTGGAGAACACGCTGAAGGAGTTGGGATGCGCCGACAAACCATCGATGATTGTGTTCAACAAGATTGACAACTACACGTGGACCGAGAAGGAGGAGGACGACCTCACGCCTATGACGAAGGAGAACATCACGCTCGAAGAGCTGAAGCGCACATGGATGGCACGACTCGGCGAGAACTGTATGTTCATCTCGGCTAAGGAGAAACTGAATATCGACGAGTTCCGCGAGACAATATACCGTAAGGTGCGCGAGCTGCACGTGCAGAAGTATCCGTACAACGACTTCCTGTATATGGATGTGGAATAGAAAGGTGTTGTTGTTGTGTTGAGATGTTGTTGTGTTGACATATGCACATCTCAACACAACAACACCACAACACCACAACATCACATCTCAACACCTCAACATCTCACCACAACAACATCTTTACAACACCTCAACATAACAACATCTCAACACCAAAAGCACATGATATATCGCAACTTAACCGAAAACGAAATCTCGACTCTACAAGCCAACAGTTGCTGGGCAGAAGACTGGCAACGCATTGAGGTGAGCGAAGATTTCGAGCCTCGCTTCTTCCACGGCGTAATGTTCTACGGCGATATACGCCTCGGAGCATTCACAAACAACGTGGAGGTGAGCCGCGGCTTCATGAAACACGCAGGCGTGAACAACGCCACACTGCGCAACGTAACCATTGGCAACAACTGTCTCATAGAAAACATTTCGGGATACATTAACAACTATGTCATTGGCGACGATTGCATCATATCCAATGTATGCACTATGGAAACAACCGACGGTGCAACATACGGAGAAGGCAACTTGATATCGGTGCTCAACGAGGTGGGCGACGGAAACATTATACTCTTCCACGGACTGACAAGCCAGATTGCAGCACTTATGGTCAAACACTTCCACAACCGACAGCTGAAGGATGCCATACGCCGACTGATACGCGAAGAGATAGAACGCACTTCGCCAGATATGGCAACCATCGGCAACCGAGTGAAGATTGTGAACACTAAGGAGATTACGAATACCGTTGTCTACGACGACTGCGAGATAGCGGGCGCAGCACGACTCAGCGACTGCACCCTGATGAGCAACAGCGATGCATCGGTATACATCGGTACTGGAGTAATCTGCGAGAATTCAATCATCAGCAACGGCTCGGCTATAACCAACAGCGTGAAGATGCAGGACTGCTTCGTTGGCGAAGCATGCAAATTGAGCAACGGCTTCACCGCAGCAGGCAGCGTGTTCTTCGCCAACTCGTACATGGCGAACGGAGAGGCATGCGCAGCGTTCTGCGGTCCGTTCACCGCTTCGCATCACAAGAGCTCACTGCTCATCGGCGGACAGTTCTCATTCTACAACGCCGGCTCGGCTACCAACTTCTCCAACCATGCCTACAAGATGGGACCGATGCACTACGGAACGCTCGAACGCGGATCGAAGACTGCCAGCGGTGCATACATACTGATGCCGGCGCATATCGGTGCCTTCTCCGTGTGCTTCGGCAAACTGATGTACCACCCCGACACACGCTCGCTACCCTTCTCATATCTTATAGCATATAACGACACCATGTACCTGGTGCCAGGACGCAACCTGACAACCGTGGGACTGTACCGCGACATACGCAAATGGCCGAAACGCGACATGCGACCAAACGGCGCACGCAAAAGCATTGTCAACTTCGACTGGCTCTCACCGTTCACCGTGGGCGAGATACTGCGCGGAAAGAAGATACTGGAAAATCTGCGCAACGCATCTGGCGAAGATGTGCCGACGTACAACTATCATGGGTATGTCATCAAAAACTCGTCGCTGCGCAAAGGCATCAAATACTACGACATCGCACTGCGCATATACATGGGAGCGGTACTCAAACGCCATGCACCGATGGAGCCGACAACGAACGTGGGCACCGGACCGTGGACTGACCTGTCGGGACTGTTGCTGCCTGTGTCGGAGGAACAGCACCTCGTGGACGATATTCTCTCGGGCGAGATTGACACCACCGAGGATATTGCCGAGCGATTTGAGGAGATAAACGCCAACTATTCCGAATACCGCTGGGCGTGGTCGTATCGGATGATTATAGACTACTACGGCTTCTCAGAGCTGAACGAGGAGAACGTGGAACGAGTGAAGCGCGACTACGTCACGGCACGACGTGCATGGATTGCCGAGATTAAAAAGGATGCTGCAAAGGAATACGAACTGGGCGACGTGGAGGAAGAGGTGTTCAACAACTTCAACGAACAGCTCGACAAAGAGGTTGACTTTGAAAACCAGAAACTCTATATGTAATATTTTAGACAAAACAACAATAATGAAATTCAAATCCTTTCTTATTGCCGCAATACTCTCACTGGGAACAGCGGCTACTGCCTCGGCATACGAATACGAGACAGTGAAGGGCGACCCGATGCAGACACGCATCTACACGCTGCCCAACGGACTGAAGGTTTATCTTTCTGTGAACAAGGAGCAGCCACGCATACAGACTTACGTGGCTGTGCGCACTGGTTCGCGCAACGACCCTGCCGAGACAACGGGCTTGGCTCACTACCTGGAGCACCTCATGTTCAAGGGAACACGTCTTTTCGGCACCACAGACGCAGCGAAGGAGCAGCCCTATCTCGACGACATCGAACGCCGATACGAGCACTATCGCACCGTGACCGACCCCGAAAAACGCCGACAGCTCTATCACGAGATAGACTCGGTATCGCAGATTGCTGCGCAATATTTCATCCCGAACGAGTACGACAAGCTGATGGCTGCCATCGGAGCCAACGGCACCAACGCTTATACAAGCAACGACGTGACGTGCTACGTGGAGAACATACCGTCGAACGAGGTGGACAACTGGGCACGCATCCAGGCTGACCGCTTCCAGAACATGGTCATCCGCGGATTCCACACAGAGCTTGAGGCTGTGTACGAGGAGTACAATATGCATCTCACAAGCGACTTCGACAAGGAGTGGGCTGCACTCGGCAAGAAACTCTTCCCTACTCACCCCTACGGCACACAGACCACTATCGGTACGCAGGAGCATCTGAAGAACCCATCAATCACGAATATCAAAAACTACTTCAAGCACTACTATGTACCGAACAACGTGGCTATCTGCATGGCGGGCGACTTCGACCCGGAGGCTGTGATGGCTACCATCGACAAGTACTTCGGCTCGTGGAAGAAGAGTGAGCAGGTGAAGTACCCGCACTTCGCACCGGTGAAGGACCTCACGGCTCCGGCTGATACTACCGTAATCGGACAGGAGGCTGAGAACGTGTTTCTCGGTTGGAAGATGGACGGGGCGGCTTCGCTGCAGGCTGATACGCTCGACGTCATAGACCGTATGCTCGCCAATGGCAACGCCGGACTCATCGATATAAACGTAAACCAGAAGATGCTCTGCCAGGGTGTGCAGTCGGGCAAGATAGACATGCGCGACTACTCGCAGTTCATCATGATTGGTCAGCCCAACGAGGGACAGTCACTCGACGAGGTGAAGGCTATCATGCTCGCAGAAATCGAGAAGCTCAAGCGTGGCGAGTTCAGCGACAAGCTGCTGCCTTCGGTTAAGAACAACATGAAGCTCGAGTTCCTGCGTTCGCTCGACAGCAACGAGAGTCGAGCTACGTCGTTCGTCAACACCTTCATCTACGGACGCCCGTGGAAGACGCAGGTGGAACGCTTCGACCGCATCGCCGGTATCACCAAGGAGCAAATCATGGACTTCGCCCGACGCCATTTCACCGACGGCTACGCCATCGTCTACAAACGTCAGGGCGAAGACCCCACACAGAAGAAGATTGAGAAGCCCTCCATCACGCCGATACCTTCCAACCGCGACCTGCAGAGCGCACTCGTGAAGGAGATAAAGGAGTCGAAGGTGAAGCCTATCGAGCCGGTATTCCTCGACTACACCAAGGACTTCGCTCGCACTACTACAAAGAAGAAGCAGCCGGTCTACTACATCCAAAACACGCAGAACGACCTCTTCGAGCTTCACTTCGTGTACGATTTCGGTTCGGAGGCTAACAAGTGGCTACCCTACGCCACCGACTATCTCGACCTGCTCGGCACCGGCACAATGTCAGCTGCAGAGGTCAAGGAGCGCTTCTACGAGCTTGGCTGCGAATACAGCTTCACCCCCACATGGTCTACTATGACCGTATCGCTCAGCGGTCTCGGCGAGAACATGACCGAGGCAATGAAACTCATGGAGCAAATGCTCAACAACGCAAAGGTTGACAACGAGGCTTACAGCAAGTACGTTGACAACCTGCTGAAGGGTCGTCGCGATGCGAAGCTCAACCAAAAGGAGAACTTCTCAGCACTGCGCAACTACGCATTCTACGGCAAGTACAACCCCACACGCAACGTGCCCGACAGCACAGAGCTCGTAACAACCCGTCCGCAGGATGTTATCAATATGATCGCTGCGCTGAAGAACTACAAGCACGACGTGGTCTACTACGGTCCGCTCGCCATGAAGCAGCTGCTTGCTACCGTCAACAAGAACCACATCACAGCGAAGGCTCTGCAGGATGCGCCCGAGAACAAGCCGTACAAGATGGTGGAGACTCCGAAGAACGAGATACTTCTCGCACCATACGACGCAAAGAACATCTACATGATGCAGCTGCACAACGTCGACCAGAAGTGGACTCCGGAGGACGAGGCTAAGATTTCGGTGTTCAACGAGTACTTCGGTGGCGGCATGAACGGCATCGTGTTCCAGGAGCTGCGCGAGAGCCGCGGACTCGCCTACAGCGCATTCGCCGACTACAGCACAACGAAGCGCAAGGAGCATCAGACCAACTATGCTTATACATACATCATCTCGCAGAACGACAAGATGATGGACTGCATCCGCGTGTTCAACAACATCCTCGACACCATGCCGCAGTCGCAGGCGGCGTTCGAACTGGCGCAGCAGGCTGCCGTCAAGCGCATCGCTTCGCAGCGCATCACCAAGGCTAATATCATCTTCTCTTACCTTGGCAACAAGCGCATCGGAATCAACTACGACTTGCGTCGCGACATCTACGCTGCCATGCCGAAACTCACACTCGAGGACATCGTGAAGTTCGAGCACGACAACATGGCTAACAAGCCGTGGCTCTACATCATCCTCGGCGACGAGAATAACCTCGACATGAAGTCGCTCGAGAAGATTGCGCCCGTCAAGCGCGTCGCTACAGAAGAAATATTCACTTTTTAAACCAAATAACACTATGGCAACAACACCAGATTTCAAGTATGCTCCTATGTTCCAGATGGGCAAGGACACTACCGAGTATCGCCTGCTTACCACCGAGGGCGTAAGCACAGGCGAGTTCGAGGGTAAGACAATCCTTAAGGTTTCGAAGGAAGCGCTCACACTGCTCTCTCAGCAGGCGTTCCACGATGTAGAGTTCATGCTCCGTCGCGAGCACAACCTGCAGGTGGCTCAGATTCTCTCCGACCCTGAGGCATCTGAGAACGACAAGTACGTAGCTCTGCAGTTCCTCCGCAACGCCGAGACAGCTGCTAAGGGCATCCTGCCTTTCTGCCAAGACACCGGCACCGCTATCATCCACGGCGAGAAGGGACAGCGCGTATGGACCGACTTCGAGGACGAAGAGGCTCTCTCACGCGGTGTGTACAACACCTTCACCGAGGACAACCTACGCTACTCGCAGAACGCTCCGCTGAACATGTACGACGAGGTGAACACACGCTGCAACCTCCCTGCACAGATCGACATCGAGGCTGTAGAGGGCGACGAGTATCGCTTCGTAATGGTGGCTAAGGGCGGTGGCTCTGCCAACAAGACATACTTCTACCCGATGACCAAGGCTACCATCCAGAACGAGGGCACACTGCTCCCCTTCCTCGTAGAGAAGATGAAGAGCCTCGGTACAGCGGCTTGTCCTCCGTACCACATCGCATTCGTTATCGGTGGTACATCGGCTGAGAAGAACCTCCTCACCGTTAAGCTCGCTTCTATCAAGTACTACGACTCGCTGCCTACAACAGGCGACGAGACTGGACGCGCCTTCCGCGACATCGACCTCGAAGAGAAGCTCCTCAAGGAGGCTCACAAGATCGGTCTCGGCGCACAGTTCGGCGGCAAGTATCTTGCTCACGACATCCGCGTAATCCGTCTGCCACGCCACGGCGCAAGCTGCCCGATCGGTATGGGCGTTAGCTGCTCGGCTGACCGCAACATCAAGGCTAAGATCACTAAGGACGGTGTGTTCCTCGAGAAGATGGACGCTAATCCTTCTGAGCTTATTCCGGAGGAACTCCGTCGTCCGGGCGAGGGCACAACAGGCATCGAGATCGACCTCGACAAGGGTATCGACGCAGTACGTGCAGAGCTTTCTAAGTATCCGGTTAGCACACGCGTTAACCTCAAGGGCACTATCATCGTAGCTCGCGACATCGCTCACGCTAAGCTTAAGGCTCGTCTCGACGCAGGCGAGGAGATGCCGGCTTACTTCAAGAATCATCCTATCCTGTACGCTGGTCCGGCTAAGACTCCGGAGGGTTATCCTTGCGGTTCTATGGGTCCGACAACAGCCAACCGTATGGACCCGTACGTAGACGAGTTCCAGGATCACGGCGCTTCGCTCGTGATGATCGCTAAGGGCAACCGCTCACAGATGGTGACAGACGCTTGCAAGAAGCACGGCGGCTTCTATCTCGGCACAATCGGCGGCGTTGCAGCTGTTCTCTCGCAAAGCTCTATCAAGAGCATCGAGTGCGTAGAGTATCCCGAGCTTGGCATGGAGGCTATCTGGAAGATCACTGTTGAGGACTTCCCTGCTTTCATCCTCGTTGACGACAAGGGCAACGACTTCTTCCAGCAGCTGAAGCCCTGGTGCCCTAACTGCAAGTAATCCCAGGGGGTGCACTTGTCTCCGCTCGGCTTTGCCGCTTGCCAGAGCAAGAAGTGCACTAACCAAGCAACAGTGCACCAACCAAGCAACAACTGCATACAAACATACGACTCCCATAACCTGCTTACGGCTATGGGAGTCGTTTTTTTGGTGGCACCCTTTCTACTTCACGAGCACCTTTGTCGTTATGTTGGCACGCTTCACGATGTTTATGCCCTTTTGTGGAGCGTTCAAGCGGCGACCATTTACGTCGTAGTACTCCGCTGCGATGTTGTCCGTTGTCGAAACCGCATCAATACCACTTGCTGCCTTATACGTGAAATAGCCCGTAGTGTAGTTTGCCATCTCCTTACCAACCCTGTTTGGATCATAAGGCACAGCACCCACAAGTTTCTTGCAGTCCCAAAACATTGCGTCATCGTATGAATATGCTGTAGTCACAAACTTATCGCTGGCATAGATGGTGGCGAGGTTTACACAATCATTGAACATATAGTTCATATAAGCCACATTCTGTGTGTCGAAGTTAGAAAGGTCAAGGGAGGTAAGGCTACTGCAGCTAGAAAACATCCACATCATATCCGTCACGTTCCGTGTATCAAACTTAGATACATCAAGGGAGGTGAGGCTACTGCAAAAAGCAAACATCTCATACATACTCGTCACATTTCTTGTATCAAACTTAGATACATCAAGGGAGGTAAGGCTATTGCATCCTCGAAACATACTACTCATATGCGTCACATTCTGTGTATCAAACTTAGATACATCAAGGGAGGTAAGGTTACTGCATCCAGAAAACATACTCTCCATATCAGTCACATTTCTTGTATCAAACTTAGATACATCAAGGGAGGTAAGGCTACTGCAATCACCAAACATAAAACCCATATTCGTCACATTCTGTGTATCAAACTTAGATACATCAAGGGAGGTAAGGCTACTGCATCTCCCAAACATCCACATCATATTCGTCACATTTCTTGTATCAAACTTAGATACATCAAGGGATGTAAGGCTACTGCATTCACTAAACATACCATACATATTCGTCACATTTCTTGTATCGAACGTAGAAAGATCAAGACTGGGGAGACTTTTACAACCCCAAAACATTGAGTTCGACTCTTTAACGTTCTCTGTGTTAAGATATTCAAGACCCTCGATAACTGTTAAATCTTTGCATTCCAAAAACCAAGCACAACAATTCGTTGGGCGAGCATTAGCAAAAGAAGGATCGAAGATAACTTTCTGAATGTTGTTTTTATTATACACGGTTTCATCATCAGCATCATACCAAGCGGGATAAGCATCACCCTCATTCAGCGAGAACGCTCCTGCGGGTTTATTTGCATCGTGTTTGAAGGTCAGCGTTCCGGCTGCATTGTCTAACACGACATACGACTCTGCTGTTTGAGCAAACGCATTGCTACCCCATACGGGTAGACAAATCATAATTACAAGCAAAAGGCGAGCAATTGGGGGGGGATAAAAGTTTTGTTTTCATAATTGTCTGGTTTTATAATTAATAGTTTTATATTGTATACAAGAATATTATTCAGTTGCAAATAAAGTAAAATGTATTAAGACCAACAATATATTTTAGTTAAGATTTTTAAAATAGTCGAAATTATCTACCATATCTTCCATTTTCAGCGTAGCGCATTGCGTATCAAAGGGATAAGGGCTGGAAGATGCAGGTTGTATCTACCAGGATTTG
>OGJE01000085.1_pt1 | contig 57288 bp, 42 predicted proteins | sample 1571981 | NCBI WGS metagenome assembly OGJE01 (sample SAMEA2582118, study PRJEB24529) | metagenome | biome: Human gut stool | place: China | collected 2011
CATGACCGGTTGCGCCCGCTGGCGGGCAAAAGTGCTGATTTGCCGGGGCGCAGACAGGCGGGAAATTTTATGTCCAACGGGGCAAATGTAGGGTTTACTTGTGTATATGCCAAGTTTTGGGGTGGATATTTTACGGGGTTGTGCTGAAGAACATAAAAGTTCGCTTTGCCTGCTTGTTGATGTGCTAACAGGCTGATGGGCTGACGCCGTAGCGGGGATTGGTAGCCGCTAACGCGGGAAACAGAAGGACATAAGGACAGAAGAACAGAAGATTTGACGTTTGTGCTTGCCGCTTAGCGCGGAAAACATAAGGAACATAAGTTTACATAAGATACACATAAGGCCGCTGCGCGGCGGACGGCCACGGACTGACGTCCGCGTGGCCTCAAGAGACATAAGGGCTGACGCCGTAGCGGGGCTGGGCAGCCGCTAACGCGGGAAACAGAAGGACATAAGGACAGAAGGACAGAAGATTTGACGTTTGTGCTTGCCGCTTACCGCGGGAACATAAGTTACATAAGTTTACATAAGATACATAACTGCAGTCTGAGACTGCGCCTCAGACGATAAGGAACATAAGGGTGGACGCCGAGGGAGGGGGCGGTGGACTGTTTTTGGGGTGACGCAAAGCGGGGTTTTCTGTTACGGGAGGACGGATTTTTTGTTACGGGGGAGCGGATTTTATATTGATCCGAGAAAAAAATCGGGGTGGCACGGGCGTTTTGACGATGTTTTTTTGTGAGGAGCGGCTAAGGGCAGATATGTGATGGGTGGTTGGGCATGGGGGCTTGGGGTCATATATATATAATACCACGGCCTCACGCGTAATATTATTATATATATTGTGTATATGTTTGCGTATTTGCAGAATGGCAACCTTGGCGTGCAAGTATGTAGTGACATTATGACGTGGAATAAATCCTTCCACCGCTACGCGATTGGGCTTTGTTGGAGTCAAGCATTTTGGCAACTGCTCTCCATGAATGAAGCGTTGGTCATGGCGTTTATCTCAAATACACATACAACATTATTCTCCGTGTTAATGTTTGTATAAAACGGGGGGTAATTCTTAAACAATTACATTTGCATACATTTTGTCAGAATTAGTTTTCAAGCTGTAAAGCTAACGGGATAATGAGAGGATATACCGACTCTTTCAATCTGTTGATAATAAATAGAGATTGCAGACTTTGCAAAAATAGGAATCGACTCGTTTATCCATTAACTTATTGATTTGTTAACCAATTCAGTCAACGTGTAATAAGTATATGCTCAAATTTTGTTTATATAATGTAGGGTATCAGTCAATAAGTTTTGGTTTCGGCACACATAACTCATTGCGTCCACGCTTCGACCTTAAAATCTGACACTGGCACTACACCATTCGTATCAACAGACTTAGGGCATTTACAGAGACATATATGGTATAACTTTAGATTTTATATATGGCACAAGAGCACTCATTGATTGCCAATTCGGGCATTCAAGTTATTACGCTATCGTTAGACATAAACACCCAGGATAAATTTAAGATGTGGTATCATGAATGGCACGACACAGCTCAAGGCGAATGGCTGCTCGCGCCAGTACATGAACTGCGCACGGAGGACGCTTGCTATTACTATAACAAGCAGGAACTGTTTAGGGGTGGATATTTGAATGACTCGACTGCAGAGATAGATGTGAACGACTTGAAACTTGACGGTATCATGCCGCTCAGGATTGATGATGATAATTGTAATGGTGTGGAGGGTGAAATCTACTGCATGAGTTTTTCAGACCGCAGCAACGATTTAGCGTGTTTCGAGGGAGTGTGGCTTCCGCTGCCATACTTTTTCAAGCGTACAGCCAAGCGTTTTGAGTTTGGTCCGTTTAATTGGGCCCGCATGAAATTGCTGCCTGCTGGTGAGGACAAAGGTATAAAGCATTACAACGTGGTGCTTGCGTTTGACACGCGAGCGTGCTACGAGGAGGATGGCTACATGGAGTGCCCGGTATTTCCGGACGCCTTTAAGAATGACATGGACTTTGAGTTGTGCAGTAACGAGTTTATGGTGATGGATTATTGCTCACCCGATAATAGCTGCAACTATGTGGACACATATTTGTTGCATTTGGTTCACCCCGATGTACAACAGGTGCAGCAATTAAAAGGCACTCGCGTGCGCCGCACATCTTACATAGCCTCGTATGCATTTTTGATTAACTATCTTGCGCAAAAAGGAGCTTTGCCCCGAATAAAGCTGTACAAAGACACAGATGTGGAGGTGAAGGACGTGGACATGGTGGTTGACATTGGCAACTCGCGCACCACTGCACTGCTTATTGAGGATCATGCCAATTTCAACCAAGTACGGCAACTTGAGCTGACGGATTATACCAATTTGGTGGTTGAAACAGACGATGGCCTTGCTGTGAACAAGCATGACAAGCCTTTTGACATGCGTTTGGCCTTTCGTAAGGCCAGTTTTGGCGATTTTGGCATGAAAGACAGCCGTCAGTTTGTATACCCCAGTTTGGTGCGCCTTGGCGAGGAGGCCAACACACTCATACATTTAAGCACGGGTGATGCAGAATCGCTATCGACCTACTCGAGTCCCAAACGCTATTTGTGGGACTGGCGTCCGAACAAGGAAGAATGGAAATTTATGGTGCTTGACGGCGAACCTGACAGCCACATACTGAACTTGCGCGGCATTACCAACCAGCTGAAGCGTGACGGCCAACTTGACTTAGGCGGCCATGGCGGGAGTTCGTTCCATTACTCTCGCCGCTCACTGATGACTTTTGCCTTTTTGGAAATGCTGGTACAAGCACGCACGCAGATAAATAGCGAGTCGTACCGTTCGGTGCGCAACGGATTTGGCAAGCCTTCAGTGCCGCGTCGTATACGCCGCGTGGTAGTAACATGCCCCACTGCCATGTCGGGAGTGGAGCGCGACGCGCTTGTGCAATGCGCCAAAGATGCGGTTGTGCTGCTTGAAAACTTTGGATACGATGATCCTGCAGACAACACCACTCCGGGCAAATCGGTTGAGATAGTGCCTGCGGTCACGCCAAGAAGTGGCGAACGTGCATGGTACTACGACGAGGCCACCTGTGCGCAGTTGGTGTATATGTATGGCGAGGTCGGTCAGAAGTACAAGGGTTGCTGCAGCGAGTTTTTCAGTCTTTATGGCAAGATGGAAGATGGCGACACGCAGCCAAGCATTACGGTTGGGTCGCTCGACATAGGTGCCGGCACTACCGATTTGATGGTGAGCAAATACACCTATACTAAGGGAGACGTAACCACCATCACGCCCGACCCGCGCTTTTACGACAGCTATTACTTTGCTGGCGACGACATGTTGCAGGCCTTGGTCAAACATGTCATGATACTTGGCCCGGAGAGTGCGTTCAGGAAGAAGTTGGAGGGCCTTACGGACAAGCAGTATCGTCAAAAGATGAAGGACTTCTTTGGTAAGGACTATAATGGTCAGACAGTAGCCGACAGAATGCTTCGAAGGGACTTTAACATTCAGTATTCGATGCCGCTGATGTGCCACTTTCTTGAATTGATGAAGGAAGGCAGCAAGAATTGTGTTGTGAAATATGCCGATGTATTTGCAGAATGCCCGCCTAACGCGATGGTAATAAATGGTTTTGCTGAACGTATGGGCATAAATGTGACCGAGTTGTCGTGGAAATACGACAGTGAAGCGGTGCAACAAATTGTGCACAAGGAGTTTGAGCCCTTGCTCAAGAAAGTGGCCACCATTATGTTTTCGTACGCCTGCGATGTGGTGCTGCTTTCGGGGCGTCCAGCATCGCTCCCGGCCATACGTGATATATTTTTGAAATACTACCCTGTGTCACCCAACCGTCTCATTGTGCTCAACAACTATTATGTAGGCGACTGGTACCCCTTTGGCGAGAATACAGGCCACGTTAAGAATGCCAAGACTATTGTAGCCATGGGCGGTGTGATTGGTCATTATGCTTCGGCACTTTCTAATTTGGACAAGTTCTCCATCAACCTTGACTTGCTTGACAAGCACTTGACGTCGACGGTCAACTACATTGAAGCCTCACGCGACGGGCAGCCTATCGAATACTTGATTACTCCCGACAAGAGCTGTGGTGACCTGACAGTGAGCAGCATTCCGCTGACACTCAATGTGCGACAGATTGGTATGGACTCGTATCCAAGCCGTGCCTTGTATACGATAGACTTTAACCGTCACAAGATGGCCGACCGCATAAGGAAGAAGGCCCTGCTGAACGACGAGGGCTGTCTGACCGACGCCAAGGTGGCCGGCCTTGTGGGCGAGGCGGTGGATACGCTAAAGAAACGTATGCCGTTCAGGATAACCATTGAACGCGATGCAGACAACAAAGAGGACCTTAGCATCACTGCCATTACGGACCGTAACGACAACGATGTGACAGAGGGCAATTTGGAGGTACACATTCAGAGCCTTGGCATTGACGGGCAATACTGGCTCGACACGGGAGCATTTGACTTTTAACAAGTAGTTTCATCATGTTACAAGATATAAGACAACACATAGATTTGGTTGACGGCTCGATTGCGTGGGCCAAGGAGCACGGCAAAGAGTCGTTCCCCTGCAACACGTTCAAGGACTGGCGACGCCGGCTCAAGCGCATATATGCGGCATTGGAGGAGAAGTGTTCGGTGGCGGCCTATGGCGAAAGCCAGGTGGGCAAGTCATACTTGATGAGCAGTTTGCTTTCATCGCCCAATTCGCCGTTTGTCATTACCAATGGCGGCAAGGCTTACAGCTTTATCGACGACATTAACCCAAGCGGTGGCAACAATGCCAAGATTGAGTCGACTGGCGTAGTGACACGCTTCACACTGGACGGGGGTAACCCTCTGATGCGCGACTACGTGCGTGTGCGCAACTTGTCGGTGGTAGACATCATTCTGCTTATAGCAGACTCTTACTACAACGATATCAAGATAGACCCCGACAATGTGCTGCGCTACGACGACATCAACCAGGCATTAGAGGAGATGAGCGCTCTGTGGTCGAAGCGCGTGGCTGTGCAGGACAAGATCGACGAGGACGATATAAGAGACATTGTGGACTATCTGCACGACGTGACGGGCAATGCGGCCGGGGCAGTGAACCAGTCGAACTTCGGCAAGGTGGTGGCCCCGGTGATAAAGTATGTGCCTTACGACAAGTGGGTGGACGTGTTCGGCTTGTTGTGGAACCGTAACAAAGAGCTAAACCACCTGTTCGGTGTGCTGATAAACGAGTATAAGAAACTTTGTTTTGAAACCGACGTGTATGTGCCGTTTACAGCTGTGCTGCGCGACAAGGGCACGCTGCTCAAAATTGAGTGGCTTGACACGGTGTGTGGCATACACTCCGACACAGGTCATGACGAGATCTACACCGATGTGTATGATGCACGAGGCAATGTGTTGGCGCGCGATTTTCACAAGGGCAACCTTTCGGCCCTGGCTGCCGAACTCACCTTTGAACTGCCGGCCGAGTTGGCTGAGGATCGTCGCTTTTTGCACAAGCTTGACTTGCTTGACTTTCCTGGCGCGCGCTCGCGCGAGAAATATAAGGAGCGCGAGATAGGCTCGGTGTTGCCCAAGATGCTGCGTCGCGGCAAGGTGGCGTACCTTTTCAACAAGTATTCGCGTTCGCTGCGCATCAGCAGTGTGCTGTTCTGCCACCACAACGACCAAAAAGCCGAGGCTACTATTGGCGAGACCATTAACAGTTGGATTGAAGACAACATAGGCGCCACCCCCGAGGAGCGTGCACACATGCTGAACAGCACCAACGGCATTGCGCCACTGTTCATGATAGCCACAAAGTTCAACATCGACCTTGAAAGGACCAAGACCGACAATGTGTCGAACCCGGACAAGCTTGACGCCCACTGGAACCGCTTTGACACGGTGTTTCCTGAAATAATCAAGCCCGACACATGGCTTGACCACTGGGTTAAGCCAGGGGGGCTGTTCAAGACGGCGGCATTCCAGAACATCTATCCGCTGCGCGACTTTTATTGGTCGGGCAAGAACGGGGTGTTTGACGGCTATAGCGACGGTGTGGTGAAGAGTGAAGAGAAATGTGTGCATACCTTTGAAGACTACCCCGACTACTTTGACAATCTGAAGCAGAGCTTTATGCGCAATGAGTTTGTGAAACGTCACTTTGCCAACCCCGGGCAAACGTGGAATGATGTGGCCACAGTCAACAATGACGGTTCAAAGGCCATCATTCGCAATCTTGACGCCATAGCCGGTGTGCTTGATGCTGCGCGCTGCACGAAATATGGTACGCAGCTCGCCCAAATTAAGGACGAGATGTGCAAGGCCCTGTCAGTGTACTTTGAGCCAGAGGACAAGGAGGCCAAGAATCTGAAGGTAAAGCAAATAGCCAGTGACATAAGGTTGTCGCTAATACTGAGTGTGGGTGAGCGGCCCGAGGTGTTTGGGCGTATCATTGACAGTTTGATGGTGCCGGTAAGCGACCTTCGCGACATAGCCTACGACATTATTATATGCCACGCCGACACGCCCCGGGACTTTTCGATGGTGAACTTTGTGCGCAAGCAGGTTGACATTGACCCCACTGGCAACAAGGCCGACAATGTGCGCAAACTGTGCGAGTATTTTGGCTGTGACACGGCTCAGCTCGAACAGGCTTTGAAGGCCCGCGGCTGCACGGTGGACGAGGTGGTGGAGAGCCAGACAGAGACCCTGACCACCGTGGCCGATGTAGTGGCCAAGCACATAGTAGATTATTGGACGAGCTACATCAACAGCCAGGTCAAGATGCTTGAGCCTATGCTGCCCCATGCCGATGAAGTGGTGTTCATGCTTGCCTCGCTGCTCAAAAAGATGAAGTTGAGAAATGTGCTGGCCGAACGGATTGGGCACTACTGCAATGTGTTCAGCCCTGACGAGCAACTCAATGCCATAGCGGACTATGCCGCGCTCACGCTGAACAACTTTGTGAGTACCGCGGGACGCAGCTACATCAGCGACAGCGAGGCCGATGCCATACGCGCCAAGGCAGAGACGTGCCATATCAAAGTTGACCTCAGCCCTGCTGCATGGACTGTAAGTCGCAAGCCACAACCACTGCTGGAGACGCTGAGGGCATTTGACGCGGCCTCAGACATCAGCCATGTGGACAAGCACACACTCACGCAACTGCCGCTTTGGGACAATTTTCAGCGTTGGGAGAACCTGGTGACCATCGGCCTGCTATATGCCAGTGACATATCGCACACCGACCCTGTGGCCAACGCGCAGATTAAGCGCATCATTGACAGTTGCAGCAAACTGTATGGTACGCATAATGATTAACAAACAAAAGAAGATATATGGCAGCACACACATTTCGTGGCAAGCAAAGGTTGTGCTACACGGAGGTGAACGACTTTACCGATTTTCAAGGCATAGGGCATGACCCACTATACAGGAGGTACGACAGCGTGTTAAGCGTGGTAAAAAAGGTTGTGCCTCAGCACCTTTGGCACTTTCTTGCCACGCCCGACTACTTGGAGGATAGCGATCAAATATGCTGGTACGTGGATCAATGGGACGAGCGCCCCACCCGCTTGAGCGAACTGTCGGGCCAAGAGCTTGACGAATATCAAGAACTGCTCAAACACACCGTCGAGGCATATAAAATGGCCGCTACGAAACTGGACGGCGACGATCTGCAAATAATGGCCGGTGCCATCAAATATGCGGACTCTGGACAAGTGTACTGCGGCGACGGAAAGGTGTACCTTGTGGCATGGGGCATGAAACCCGCCACACACCGGCACAAGGTGATTGGCACAGTTATTCACGACTATGACTATGTGAAAAAGTTCAAGGTAAGGTTCGATGCCGGCGCACATGGTTCCATTGCACCACTTGACAGAACCGTAAGCTTGGCAGGGGGCACCACGCTGACCGAAACGGAGGTGCCGCAGGTGACAGTTCACGAGGGCTGGACCCTGATTGGTTGGTTACCCGACATGCCTGTGGGACAGGTGGTGAATGCCGACATGGCCTTTACTGCCCAGTACGACCAATGTCCGCCCCCTGTGCCACCGCATGTTGAAGATTGTGCGCCCGATGCCGGAGAGGAGAATGATGGGGCGGACGATGACTATAAAGAAGAGGACACTTGCTACAACTGCCGATTTGAGGCTGGCGAGCATGGCACGCTGAACGGGCCTGCCACACTGCACAAAACCGCTGGCAGCACCATTGGCAGCAATGAGGTGCCTGCTGTCACGCCCCACAAAGGCTACCGCTTTACGGGGTGGAGCAGTTCGCCAATCAATGTCGCAGTTGATGGCGACAAGGTGTTTGTAGCACAATACGAGAGGGTGGTGCCATGGTATAAGCGATGGTGGTTGTGGCTCACTGGCAGCGGTTGCTTGAAATGGCTGCTGTGGCTGCTGCTTGCCCTGCTGCTTGGGCTGTTGCTCATTGGGGTGCTCAAGGGGTGCGAGGGTTGCACTGGCCACCATACCCCCGTAAATGGTGTGGTGCCTGCCGACACCCTGACGCGTGCCGACGGCAGCATGGTGGACGACAACGGCTATGCCCGCCCCGTGACGGGCGACGACGGCCAGTTGCCCGACGACGAAATGATTGTGGCCCCCGTCATGGGCGAGGGGGGCAGCGAACCGCCCATTGTTGAGCAGCCCGGAGCCCCGAGCATCATGGCCAACCGCCTGTTCCTGTTTATGGAGGAGGAGAACGACAATGTAGAGGCCCTTGCACGCGACTTTAAGCGCGCTTACCCTGGCGAGCAATACGGCATTATTGGCTATGACAAGGAGGTGAAACTGCTTGTTATACAAGTGCCCGAGGCCGAACGGAACCATATCCGCCAAACCATCAACCGCCGCATACCAGGGCACAAGTTTATTGTGTTTGACGAGGAGGTGTACGAACTAAACGGCCAGGCGAGCACCCAGTCTGAGCCGGCCGGCTGGCACCTTGGCGCCATTCACCTTAAACAAGGGTGGGCCTGTACCAAGGGTAGTGCCAACGTCAAAGTGGCCATCGTAGACGACGGCATTCAGGCTGGGCACCCCATGTTCAAGGGACGGATAGTTGACGCCTACAACGTGTTTACTCAGAACAACACGCTGAGCATGGGCGAAGGACATGGCACACACACCGCTGCACTGGCAGCGGGAAGTGCCGACTATTATAACAGAGGCGCCTCGGGCGTGGCCCCAGGGTGTCAGATTATGCCCATTCAGGTGTTTGACAACAAACGATGCCCGTTGTCGGCCCTGGTGGCCGGTGTGATGTATGCGCTGCACCACAATGCCGATGTGGTAAACATATCGATAGGCCCGTCGTTTAAGGGGCTGAATGTGCTACCCGTTGAGCAGCAGGCCGAAATAGCGCGCACACAGTTTCGCAATGTGGCGCTGCTCTGGGCACGTGTGTGCCAACTTGCAGCCCGCAAGCGCGCCATATTGGTGTTCGCAGCAGGCAACGACAACATACTCACCAGCATTCCGCCCGAGAACCGCAATGCCTCATCAATAGTGGTCACGGCTGTCGACCCCCGACTGTGTCCCACCTCATTCACCAACTACGGCCCAGGTTCAGACATATCGGCTCCAGGCAAGGGCATTAGCAGTGCCTTCCCTGTCAACACCTTTAAGATGCTTGACGGCACGAGCATGGCTGCCCCCATTGTGACTGGCACCATTGCGCTGATGAAATCGCTCAAAAAGGACCTTACGGTGGCTCAGGCACGCAACGTGCTTTACCGCACGGGGGCTGCTGTGTACGGCAACATTCCCCCCATGGTGCTGGTTGACAAGGCGCTTGAGGCGGTAAGACAGGGCAATTTCAGTGCACCGGCCGAGCGAGCTATCACACCTGTGCCTGGCGGGGCGGGGGCTGGCGGCAGTTCACAGGCCAACCCCATTGCAAACCCTGCTGGCAACATGCCCCCGCCCACCGCTGCAACGCCCCAGCCCGCGGGCGGCACGGACTACGATGCCATCAGGCGCAAGATTGCGGCTTACAAACAAAAGATTGAAGAACTTGAGAAACTCTTACCACACAAATAACAACCATGGCTAATAAAATGAACAACCAATATTCGTGGAACCAGACGCTAAAGTTTTCGTGGGGCCACATCATAGCCTTTACAGCACTGATATTTGCCAGTTACGTGGCCTATATGGGTGCGTTTTACCAAAATGGCGGCAACTTTGGTGCTGCCGCCGTCAAGGTATGTTGCATTGACGTGGTGCTGCTTGGCACCTTTATTGGCGCGCAAATGTGCAAGGGCAGCGACCACAAGTTTGGACGTTGCATCATGGCAGAACGCGTGCTTATAGTACTCTGCCCTGTGGCCCTTGTATGGGCACTGATGCCTGCCAACCACTTTTGGACTGTTTTTGGCGAACGCGACCAGATTGAAACGGAGTTTGAGCAGTCGATTGGCAAAACGCGGCAGATGTTTGACGGCTACGACCAGTATGCCAACAACCGCATAGCCCAGTACGAGGTCACGCTCAACACCCTCAGCAGTCAGAAGGCGCTATACCGCGCCCTATGCGCCAAGGCGGGTCTTGACGGCACGAACGACGCCATGGTAAAAGCCAACTACATTGAGGCTCTCAGGCTGCAGCTGCTGTCGGAGAACACTGACAGCTTGCGGCAGTCGGCCACGGCCTGGATTGACAAAGCCGAACAGGGGGTGAGCGTGTGGAATGCCTTCCTTGTGGGCAACGTCAAGCTCATTTCGTCGGCCATTGAGGGTTGGCACAACAAATTGAACGAAGTGTCAACCCCTGTGCTGAGCAATGAAACGGCCACGGGACAAGAGGTAATGCCTTACAGCGAGGCCGACCAATCATACGATGAGGCGCAGCAAAGTCTGAAGCAACTGAGCAGCATCTACACCAAAGCCGACGAGGGTGTGTGTATGGCCACCGTATGGAGCGGTGTGCTGCTGTATGCCATGCTGCTATTCCCCTACCTGTTGCAGCGGCGCAACGAAAAGGCCAAGGGCTACTACACGCTGCTGCCCGGGGGCAAGCATCGTGGGCGCGGCAGCTCGCTTACGCCACAAAGGCGGAACAAAGGGCGCAAACCGACACAACCAGCCCCCGCAAACAATCATGCAAACGACAACGACGACATATTTAGTGGAACCTTTTAACACCACATTGCCCATAACATATCATGATACAGAAGAAGAAATTGCTCAAAGACCTACAACAGTACTCTGCCAGCGAGATAGCAGAGGCGGTACGTAACGGAGTAGTTACGATTTATGAGTTAGAGAAAGGCACGGAAGGGGCTTTCACGCCTTTGCTCCGAAAAAGGGTTGAGACCATTTTGGCCGCACCGCCCGAGCCTGCCGTTGAGCCTCAGCCCCAGAGTGTGCCAACGAACACGGTTGCCGTTGCACCGCCCGTTGCGCCCGTTGCCGAACCTGCTGCAGAGCCTCAGCCACAGAGCGCGCCTGCCGACCATGCAGAGCCGCAGACTGACAGTAAGGGCATGTTCCGCAACCCATTCTCATTCAAGGGGCGCATACGCAGGCTCGAGTATGGGCTGTCGTTCATCATATATTTTGTCTTTATAGTAATTAGCCAGATAGTATCTGATGATATCATTTACAAATACGCTTACGGCGACGTATCAAGCGCTGAGTATCAAGGCTATCTTACGATATTATTGATTATCTCCATACCATTCTATTGGTTCTTCATTGCCCAAAACTGCAAGCGGTGCCACGATGTGGGGCATTCGGGCTGGAGCCAGCTTATTCCCTTCTACGTCTTTGCCTTGCTATTTGAACGCGGCACCATCGGTGACAACAAGTATGGCAAGAACCCTAAAGAGTAACATACATCACAACACACTATATGCCAACAAAAGATTACATATTAGATAACGTGGCAGGCTATAAGGCCGAGAACCTGTACGGCTTTATAAACAAGGGCCTTGTCACCTTTGACGAACTGTGCAACGACACCAATGGCGAGTTCAGCCCCAAGGTGCGCCAGGAACTGAAGCGTATGCTTGAGCATGGCGACGATGACGAATGGGCCAGCGCACAGGCCGCGCACACCATTGAGGCGGTGCAGCACTACTTGGACACCTTTGCCGAGGGCAAGTTCCGCCCAGAGGCCCGTGCGCTGAAGGCGCAGATTGAACGTGAACAAGCCGATGCCGCGGCTCAGGAGAGCGCAGAGAACGATTGGGACGCGCTTGACAAGAACGACATTGACGCGCTGAACGACTTTGTGACTAACAATCCTGACAGCGTGCATGCAGCGGAGGCCAACCAACGCATAAACGATCTGCTGCTTGACAGCATCATGGACTATGACATTGACACGCTGATTGACGAGATCAAGCAAATTCTGAACGAAGTAGGTACCACTGCCTTATATAAGGATCCCAACATTGCCAACAAAATAAGGTACTACATAAAAAAACGCTATGCCACCAAAGCGGAGTTCCTTAACAAACTGAGGGAGGACTGCAACCTGCTGAATGCATCGACTGTCAAGTACTTGATAGACAACGAACACCTCATTACCATTGCCGACCTGTATGGCATAGGCATTGACAAGCAGTTTATCAAGGCCATGCAAAATGGCAAGCAGACCGAAAGTTATACCTACACCCGCAGTTTGGACCGCATACACAAGCAGAGCACCGAGGTGTACTTTTGGGGCATCCCCTCATCGGGCAAGAGCTGTGCCTTGGGGGCCATACTGAGTGTGGCCGGCAGCGGCAGGGTGGCCAAGGTGATGGACGCCGACACGGCCTCGCAGGGCTATGGCTACATGACTTACCTGATGAACCATTTCCCGCAGAACGGCGAGGTGGGCACGCTGTTGGGCGGCACGCCGATTGATGCTTTTTACGAAATGGGATTTGACCTGACTGACAATGACAACCGCACGCACCCCATCACCTGCATTGACATGGCTGGCGAGCTGATGAGCTGCATGTTCAAGAGCAATGCCAACATGCCACTGACAGACATCCATCTGAACATGCTCGACACTATGACCAATGTGCTGATAGACAACCGCTCGACCAACCGCAAGATACACTTTTTTGTGATTGAATATGGCGGCGAGGACCGCATTTACGATGGTTACCGCCAACCCGTTTTCCTTGAAGGTGCATTGTCGTACATCAAGGATACGGGCATCTTCAAGAAAGAGACTGACGCCATATTTATCATGGTGACCAAGGTGGACAAGATGAAACACGTCACGCGCGATGCCATCACCCAATATGTAAAGGACAAATACAAGGGCTTTTACAACAGGTTGAACAAGATATGCGAAGACAACGAGATTAACGGCAAGAAGGTTGAAATTGTGGCATTCTCGTTAGGCAAGGTCTGCTTTCAGAGCTACTGCAAATTCGACACCAAGCCTGCCGAAAATGTGGTGGACATCATGCTTAAGCATTCGGCGAGCAACCACGGTGGCAAGTTAGGTATTATTGGTAAAATATTTAGAGGATAAAAATCATGGAACACAAGTTAGGCATAGTTATTCAAGCAGCCAACCAAGGAAATCAAGAAATATTTCAAAGGAACAAGGAACAAAGTTGGGCCAATTCTATTCACGAATTGAGAAAACCGATGAACGGTCTCACCTTCAGCAAAGACGACACCGAGCCTGCCATCTACGTCGAGTTTTTAGGCGAGAAGGGCTATTTGCTGGCATTAGTATTTTCCGACCGCGCTCGCGACGCCGACAACGCCACGGTGTGGGTGCATGTGCCCGCCGGGTGCGACATATCTAACACAGAGACTGTCGAAGTTATTGAGCAAATAAAGGAGATCGCAAAGACTGGCAATTTTGTGAGCAGCCCCATCTATGACAAAATAGCCGGCAAGACGTATCCGGACAAGGGTGTACTGCTGCCCGCGGTCAGCACCATCTGTTCTGACCCCAAGGCCAGCAAGTACGGCGTAAGGCGACTTTCTGACTTTACGCTGCAAGAACTGCTTGGCAATAATATTGCACAGCAGGTGTATGCCAAGTACAAAGGCATATTCTTGCTCAACAAGTCAGTTGGTTTCGGCAACAACTTCGAGGAATTGGGGGCTGAAGAGCCCAAGGAGGTGCGCACCTTGCAAGCACCTAAATCGCAGGAAGGCTTTGAGCCATACATAGTTGTGGCGAGGGAGGACGTGCCCTTTACCAAAGCTGTGGAATTTTCTGACGGGGCTGATGTGTGCATAAAATGGAAGAAGGAGGACTACAAGGCCATAAGCAAGCCAGCCAAGGTGACAGCAAAGGAGGAGGACTTTCAGAAGATCATAAAGATTGATGCCTCAAAGGACATTTACAAAGAGGTGCACCGCGACAATATCAAGGTGTCTGGCTCTGATGGCAACTCCATTGCTAATTTTGAGGTTTGGCTTAATAGGTTGCCAGAGGACAGGAAGATATTCTACGTGCCCGCACGCCGTGATTGCCAAATCACCATCAAGGCTGATGAGTATGAGGACAAGGATGTTACGCTTAAAGAGCTCACCTCCGATAAGGGCATCAAATTGGAAAAGAAACAGTACACCTACCGCTTTGCCTTGGAGGGCAGCAAGGAGGAATATATCCTCACGACACAACGTCGCTTGACGAAATCGCCCATCAAGGGCTATTCGGCTGATGACGACATTTCGGAGAAAGACGTCAACCACCTGTCATACGACAGCATTTTGCAAAAGATCATGTACTTTGGCATAGGGCTCGGGGCGTGCCTGCTGGCCGTAGGGCTGTATGTGGGCTGGAACGTGTTTGTGATGGACCGCGAGCTCAAGTTTGTGGACAAGCAGGAGGCGGGGCAGACAGCTACGCAAGATGAGGACTTTACGCCCACCGACACCGACATGCAAAAGGCTTTCAACTACCTGGAAAGCAATGACACCTGGCACAAGGACAGCCTTGACCGATTTGACGCCACGCGTGGGTTGTTCGACGAACTGAACGAGTTTGAGGTTAACAAGATAAAAGACAGGAATGCCACACTGAACAATGACAAGCTGGGCAAAATTGTGGAAGCGCTCGAGCAAATACCTGCCGACAGCCGCCCCGGCACGCATGACGGTAAGTACAATACCAAAGATGACAAGCAGATAAACATCAACAACTACATTAACAGCATTACCAATACCGCAACGCCCCAAAGCCAGACAACGCCATCAGTTCCCCAACAGAATGATGTGCCAACGCAGGCCCCAGCCCCTGATCCGGCACCAGCCAGCCCACGAAGTCACAGCAAAGGCCAGACCATAAGGCCGACCAGCGCCCAAAATAAGAAGCCGGCGAAAAAGAATGCCAAAAAGGCAACTGATAAAAGTGGGGCTGGTAAGGATGACGGCACAGACGGTAAACGCGGTGGTGTAAAAAAATAATACAGCAGAACGTGTTAGCGGATTTTGGGGCAGCACCCCATTATCCCGCCGACACGTCAATCAACTCTAAAGAAAATGAAAGTAACAATCAAAATAATCATACTCATCGTGGCCATTGCGCTTGCCATAGGGGGTGTCATGTTTTATGCCAAGACGCAGGTGGCTCCACCCATGGCCACCAAAGCTGTCAACCAATATGCCAAGCAGATTGACAACTGCTGCAACGCAATGGCTAACGCAGACCTGGCTGGCATGGACTCCATAATGACTGACGCCCAGAGCAAAATACGCATTTACGCCACCGAGGGCAAGGTGGAGGACGAGGCGGCCAATGCTGCTATTGACAAACTGCTGGCCATCTATGCGCCCGCGTTTCTTGACAGTGCATTCGGCAAATTCCGCCAAAGCGTGTGGCACACCGACGACCAGAGCCACATGCTTGCGGTGGTGGCCAAACTGAGAGGCATAAAGCATATTGACCATTCGAGTGCGCTGAAGCGGTCGACGGCCGACTCGCTGGCGCTGATAGTTAACATCATTGGCAACTACAAGCAGGCGTGTGCCGTGAGCCGCGCAAGCGGGTTCAGGGGCATTGCCGCAGCACGCAGCACCATAGACCGGGCGCGACAGCTGGCCAACGACCCTTATCTGTCGAACTGCACCAATCTGATGAATGCGCTTAACGGTGTGCGACCGCGCATTGCCGCAGCGCACTACAACTATGCGGCAGGCATGGTTGAAAAACTGGCCAACTACCGCTTTGTGACGCAGCAGTATTACGAGAACTCATTAGTGCCCACCGTTGAACGGGCTGTCAACCAGTACGACGAGCAGGCTAAGGCACTGTACGGCTCAAAGCGCAGCACCGACAATCTGTGGAACAGGGCACGCTATTATTACGATGAGGCTACTAACTACTATAATTATTAACACTCCCCCCAAAAATGTTGAAGCACATTATGCTGCTGCTCGCACTTGCTGCGACAGCACCTGCACTCGCCCAGAACAAGGCGGACTCTACTGCGCACGCTGACAATGAAGTGGAAATCAAAATCGGCATGCGGGACTTCGAGAGGTTGAAAAGCGAACGGGACAGCGCCATGACCGCCTACAAGGCGTTGCTCCCCAAATACAACAAAATAGTCAAGAACGACTCTGCACTGGCGGCCCAACTGCAAACGGCACGCACCGAATGCGCCACATTCAAACTCAAATGTGACGAACTGCAGCAGGCACAGAGAAAGGCTAATGTCTGTCTGTTCAACATTGCCTCAAATTTCCTTTACATACCCTACGAGGCTTACAGCGTAGAGAAATTGGCCATTCCGGCTTTCGAGGCTGTTACGGACAAGGAGCTTAAAACACAGCACTCCGTGAACTATGTGTTACTCAAATCTTATCAAAATGACGTAAAGCAGTTGCTCGACTTCATCACATCAGCTGAGAAGGAGTTAGGTAACCCCTTTGCCAAGAATGCTGACGAGCAGCTGCGCGAGCTGCACAACTTGCCGGCCTACATCAACTACAAGCAATACCGTGATTGGAAGGGCACTTGGCTCGGCAAGAGGTTGTGCAAAGTGGAGGCTGCACTGAGAAACTTTAAGGGCGATCGCAGCCAGCTAAAATTCGGAACCATCAAGAAGGAATTGCAAGATTGCCTTGACACAACTAACGACTTATGACACAACTCACACGGCTGCTGCACATCGTCTGCTTGCTATGCGCCTGCAACATGGCATACGCCCAAAACACCATCAGGTCCCGACACCGCCCGAAACCCCGCAAGGTGACGGTGACACAAACACCCCTGAGGAAATATATCAACCAGAAGAAAGAAGAAATTGCAAAACAGCAAGCAGCAGAAAGGAAGTGTTACGAAACTGCGTGCAAAACTGCCACACGTGACGCTCTCGAAAAATATCTGGAACGTTACCCTAAAGGCAAATATGTCGCCGATGTACGAAACCGCATAGCTGACTTCAAACTATGGGATAAAGCAAAAGAGGCTAACACCATAGCAGCCTGCCAGGAATACTTGCGAATGTCGCAATTCCGTTTTTTTGAACAGCAGGCGCGCAGCACTATCAACAATTTGGAAGCGGCTGCAACATGGGACGCGATAAAATTGTCGGCCCAGAAGTCTGACATCTACGCATTCATATCAAAGTACCCCGATGCCTCATGCGTGGCTGATGCGTACAGGCGCATACACGAGCTTGACGGCCTGGCACACTTCAGACAGCAACAATATGAACAGGCACTGAATGAGTTCAACCTGGCAGGCGGGGAGCAAGCCTTGTCGCCTGCGAGCCTGCCCTGCTACAAACAAGCACAGGAGTATGTTGACTACACATCGGCACGCAACAGAAACACCGAAGGGGCACTCAGATCTTTTCTGACAAACTACCCATACAGTTGTTACAGCAAAGAGATATCAAACCTGCTGGCATTGGCCATAGCACAGTCCATAACCATATATTCCTACGACAGTGCAGGAGCTGAAGCCTTGAGCTATGCCAAAGGCTCCTCCACACGACAGGCTGTGCAACGCTACATTGACTGGCAGAAGAAGAACTACAAACTGTACTGCAAACGCAACAGAATGGCCGCGCGGCGTGCCAACGGCAACATCATTCAGTTTGGCCTTGAATGGATGGACGTCGGCTTTAATCCGTCATGCTATGATGACACTGACAACGACCTTGACATTGTATGGTTCTATAATGCCGGACTTAGCCTGAAATTTGGCAATTATAATACTCCCGTGCAATTCCTGCTGGGCGCCAAGATCGGACTTGTGGGATATACCGTTTGGTATGGTTATAATGATGAGTCGAAAACCTGTTTTCACTTACCACTCTTTGCCAAGCTTAAAGTCAATGTGTGCAGTATCAGTAAAAGTGCCAAACTTTTTGTCGATGCCACAGGCTATTTCAATGCTGTGCGAGACGAGTTTATCGAAAACAAATTTGCCGCTTCGTGCGGTATTGGCACTGCCTGGAAGCATTGGGACTGGTCCTTTTACTACAAAGCAGACCTCGGCAACAAGCGGCATCTCGACAACGATTATCTTGCCACTTCTATATCATACTACTTCTAAAACCCGTTGGCGGGGACAAGCGTTGGAAAACTCAACGCTTGTCCCCGCCAACGGGTTTGGTTTAGCAACTGATGGTGGTGATGTGCTGGCCCTGGGGGTCGGTGGTGTGGGTGATGGTGGCGCTGATGGCCTTGACTCGCTCGCTGATGGAACGCAGACCAATGCCGGGGGCGGCCGGTGTGGGGGACGCGGTGGCACCGGCGGGAGACGGGGCGGCGGTTGGTGATGGGGTTGGTGCAGGAGCTGCGGTGTGGGCGATGGTGAGCGTGGTGTGGGGGGCGGCGGGGCTGTGGGTGAGGGTGATGCTGATGTGGGTGAGCTGCGGGGTGTGCTTGATGAGGTTGGTGATGAGCTCTTGCGCGATGCGGTAGAGCTGGTGGGCCTGGGCAGCGGGCAGGGCGGCCCAGTTGTGATGGGCGGGGGTGGCGCTGAAGGTGATGGTTATGTGGCCCATTTCGTGGAGCTTGCAGGCCAGGGCGGAGAGGGTTTGGTCGAGGGTGGCAAAGGCGGTGTTGGGGGGCATGAGCTGATGGGATATGTGACGTATGTTTTGACGCACGGCGTTGAGCTGCTGGGTGGCCTGGGCGGTGGAGGCGGTGTTGGTTATCTGCATTTCGGCCACGAGGAGGTCGTTGCACACGCCGTCGTGGAGCTCTTGTGCCAGACGTTTGCGCTCGGTTTCGATGCCGTCGATGTAGCGGCGGGCCTGTTCGAGCTCGGCCTTGCGCTGCTGGTGGCGGTGGCGCATGATGGCGCCTGCTATGGTGATGATGAGCAGCAGGGTGGCTACGGCAAGGCTTGCACCAAGGCGCCACTGGCGTGCTTCGGCTTGTGCGGCGTCCTTTTGCAGTTGGGCTATTTTGAGCTGTTTCTCCTTGGCATCGTAGCGTGCGGCGGCATCGGCTACTTGCTGCTGTATGTTGAGCTGGTGGAGGGAGTCGGCTATGTAGTATGCCTCACGGTAGAAGTAGCAGGCGCGTGGTGCCTGGTCTGTGCCCTCGTAGGCGCGGGCTACCATGAGCATGACTTTGTCGCGCTCTGATGATACTGCGGGGCCGTTGTGGTAGAGCATGAGGGCGGACTGCAGGGCGGGTGCCCACTGGCGTGTGACGAAGTAGTAGTTGACCTTGGCGTGCTCGAGCTGCATGCGTTCGGTGCCGCCGGGGGCGAGGCCGCTGACGATGGTGTTGGCGCGGGCTATGAGGGCTGGTATTTCGGTGTGGCGCTTGGGCTGCTGTGTGAGCAGGGTGATGAGTGGCGACAGGCAGCTTGCCTCGGCCAGTGGTTCGTGGGCCTGGCGTGCGAGGTTGATGCCGCGCTGCAGGTATTGCTCGGCTTGTGCAAAGGTGGCGGGGTTGTAGGTGAGAATGGTGCCGAGGCCGGCGTATACGGAGATGCGCTGTGCGGGTTCGGCGGCGCGTTCATATTTGAGTGCGTTGAGCAGTAGGGTGCGGCAGTCGTCGGGGCGGCCTATGCGGCTGCACATGGCGCCATAGTTTTGGTAGGCAGCAAAGGCCAGTTGGTGGTTGTGGTGGCGTGTGGCGTAGGCTATGACTTGGTCGTAGCATTTGGCTGCCTGGTCGAATTGCTGCAGGCGGCTGTGGCAGATGCCCATGCTGCATAGTTGGTTGTGCTGTTGGTCGGCGAGGTGGTGTTTCTGGGCCACTTTGTAGGCTTGGGTAAAGTGGCCGAGTGCTTGTTGTATGTGGCCTTGTGCGGCGAGTGCCTCGCCACGTGCGGCCTCGAGGGTGACGACGTCGGTGCCTTGGGCTTTGTGTTGGGTGGCGAGCTGGGCGTAGTGTAGTGCGGAGTCGGGGCACGAGGTGCTGAAGGCTTGTGCCATTTGTGCCAGCAGGTGGGGGTTATGCGGCTGTGTGCGCAGGAGGTGGCGCAGGGAGTCGGCTTGCGGCTGTGCGGCTGCAAGCACGGGTGTGAGCATGAGGGTGATGAGGAGGGGGAGGAGGAGTCTTTTCATAGTGTGTTGGGGGTTGAGGGGTTGACGGGTAAGTTTGTTATTTTTGGGTTGACGGGTTAACGAGTTAACGGGGTTGACGGGTAAGTTTGCCTTTACATAATATATATGTGTAGTGCATGCCTGTTCGTCGACTTGTTTTACTAAGGATTTTGTTTATTAATTGCAAATATATAAAAAACGTGCCAACTGGCAAGCATGGTATGCTTTGCAGTTGGCACGTAACGTGTAATTGCTTTCTTTTTTATTTATTGCGCGCTTTAGCACCTGGGGTACACTCTATCCACTTCTCTTACCCCAATCTCTAATGGGGGGGGCGCATTTCCTTATCACTACCCTACCCTTTTCCGACGCGAGACGCGTCGCCCCCATTAGAGTTTGCGTTTGGAGGTTGCGCTTTGAGGTAGAGCTTTGAGGTAGAGCTTTGAGGTAGAGCTTTGAGGTAGAGCTTTGAGGTAGAGTTTTGAGATTGTGCTTGGTGCTTGAACGTAGAGCAATACTTTTTTATTTAACTATCACCTTGCGCACGGTGCCGTCGGTCATCTTGATGATATTGAGGCCGGGCTGCGGTGTGCTGATGCGGCGTCCGTCGGGGGCGTAGCAGGCTGCTGCCTTGGCGGGGGCGCTATCGGCAGGGGCTGCGGCTATGGCTGTGGGGTCGGGGCATAGCTCGATGGTGGTGGGGGTGTTTGCCTCGATATCGAACGCGATGCTGAAGGGAGTGGTGACGTATTCACCAGTGGCGTCATCCTCGTATGACACAACGCCCGACATGGTGTAGTGGCCAGGCTCAAGATCCATGCGGCTGCGGCGATAGAAGTTGGAGTTTGGCACGATGTGCGTTTGCTCATTGCCATAGCACATATTCAAGCGTTCAAAGCCCGGCACACGTCCGCCCTTGTAAGAGAAATTGACACGAACGGTTTTCTGGGTGTAAACTGTCACGGTGGTGTCGGCCTCAGAGGGGCTGATGGTGAAGAAGCGTGCGGGGGCGAACGTTCCACCTGACCATACTGCGAGGTTGGCTTTGCTGCCCGTTGAGATGCAGATGGCGCTGTCGGGGGTGGCGGTTTCGAGTTTTTCTAACCTAAGATAGTTGTTGGGGCGGCTGAAAATGGTGTATGATGTGTAGAAACTGAAGTCCTCGTCCAGCCAGATGACGGGGTCCTCGAGCCAGTATGACAGACTGTACAGGGTGTCCTTTTGCAGTTTTGCCTCGCGCCAGGTTATGGTGCGCTCATTGTAGCCAGGGCTGAGGGGAATTGCCTCTCTGACATAGTACATGCGGCCCTTGGTGAGCTTGCTCAGGCTGTACCATTGGTATTCAGGTACCTTGTTGTATACATAGATGCTGTCGACGCCCAGACAGTTGACACGCAGCAGTGCAAAGTCGGTGGGCTGCAAGCGCTGCACAAGGGTGTCGGTGGCACCAAGGGTAAAGCTGTGGTGCGGCGCATCGTTGGCTTCGTCAGCGTCTTTCTGCATCACCCAGTCGTATTTGCCTTCGGGCAGCATGATGGTGATGGTGTCATAGGGTATGGGATCGGCACTGGCGTAGTGTAGCTGCTTGGCGCAGCCGTCGTGGTGTTCTGCCAATTCGGCAACGCGGTCGGCTTGACCGTACTTGCCAAAGAGGTTAAGCATGCGCCCTGTCTGGAACTGGTGGCACGGCACAACGAACTTGACGGGGTGCAGCTGGCTGAAAGCGGGCAGTGTATTGAAATCACCATCATAAAAGTTATTATATGTGAGGCTGAACTCGGTGCGGGGGTCACCCGGATAACTGTACAGACAGCACTGCTTGCTGAGCACGCTGGCTATGGTGTCGCTCTGTGCGCCATATTGGGCGTTGAGGGCAAGATAGGGGTAGGTGCTGCCCTCGACAAGGGTTGTGACCACGAGGTCGTTGCCTTTGACTTGGCGGCTCACCTCCTTGCACGCTACAGACATTTGCTTATTTTCCTGCCATGAATAAGGTGGGTTGACATAGGTGTAGGCACTAAACTGCAGGTGGTCGGCATAGGGCGCGGCATCGGCCAGTGTGGTGGTGACGCGCAGGGGTTTGCTTTGGGCTATCGACAGGCTGACGGGTTCGGTGCTGGCGGGTATGGTTACTTCGCCTAAAATATAGCCGAGGTCGGCATTGTAGGGCATGAGGAAGTCGGGGTCGGTGGTTTGCACCGTTGGCATGCGGAGCTGGAATGTTTGCCGACCCGGGAGCGCATAGGCGGCATGTGTGCCGTCGGGGGCGGTGAGAGTGTTCAAAAAGATGCCGCCCAAGTTGTAGCAGCCATAGCCGTGGTAGTTGCCTTTGCCCTTGGCACCCGGCTGCGACTTGTAGTATACCGAAGCTAACTGGCCATTGGTGACGGGGCAGAGCTGGCCCTGGCTGTCGGTGATGTAGAAGCGGCACTCCACGGCCTTGCGGTAGTCGGTGGTGACGCAGGTGGTGGTGTCGGCCACTACGATGGAGTCGGCATGCAGGGCGAGTTCGCTGCTGTTGGGCACTACAAGGTAGCGCAGGGTGTCGCCCTTGTAGGCGTAGCGTGCAAAGGGTTCTGTGAGGTCTTGCATATTGGGGTTGTACCCTCTAAAGCCGTTGCAGGTGCCTATGCGCAGATCGGGGGCAAGAATGGCGGGCACGGCATTGCCGTCGCGGTCCACGGGTGGCATGAAGGCCACGCGGCGGGCTTGTGCCAGCTCGGTGTGGTGCAGTGTTACCTCTTCGGCATCGGTGGGGTCGATCTGCCCCGTGATGATGCGGCTGAAGTGGGGGCTGTAGATGCGGTAGTAGATGGGTTGGCCCGTGCGGCCGCTAACCCGGAGGCGCAAATTGTCAAAATTGAATTCGAACTTGTTTGTGTTGCCCCACCACGCATTGCCGTTGCCGTCATCGGCGTTGAGGGTGAGCTCGCGGCTGTAATACTTGTGGACACGGTCGGTGCTGGAATTTCCTTCATTATAGTAGTCGCTGCCAAAGTCGAGGGTGTTGGCGGCGTAAAGACTGGTGTCGAAGAAGTCTTTGGAGTTTGAGAATGTGATTTTTAGCGTACCGATGTCGGCAGCAAGGGTTTGTGCATCAATGCCTTGCGGGGCATCGAGGTGCAACATGATGTTTTGCGCGTGCAGGGCTGCGGTGTGGCAGCCAAGGCCGAACAAGGTGGCGGCCAGCACGCGGCTTAGGTGGTTGGCAATTTTCATACGTGGTTGTTTTTATTCATAATATGTAATGTGTCGCGTTTCTTGGTATTTGCCACCGTTTGAGCAGGTAACATCACGCACGCGCCAGTTGTTGTGCGTGTCGAAATCGGTGTAAGTGTAAGTAACGGTGACGTCTGTGGTTTCAGCTTCGTCTGCTCCCATCTCGAAACTGGTGGTTTGAATGCGTGTGCTGGCCACTCTGCCATTGGTGTCGTAGGTATAGAGGGAAGTTTCGGTGCTGGTGCCCGATTCGGTTTTATCCTTTTCGATGCGTCCTTGTTTGTCGAAATTTATTGTGATAGTTTCGGTCATGTCGTACTGGCCAATAGTGTATTGTACGACACGTTGGTTGGCGTCGCGCACTACGCCGTAAACTTCGGCGTTTTCGTCCTCTTGGGCAGTTGACAGCGGTTGGTCATTGCAAGTGATCCATCGGCCTTGTTTGTCGAAGCCGCAAGTGCCGTTGATTACTTGTCCGTCGCGTGTTAGTGTGCTGGTCTTGACTGGACCTTGGAGGTCGAATGTGGTGAGGTCGGTGGCTGTGGCATCGTATTGTGCAGCTTGTCCGCTGACGGGAGTTTCGATTTTGTCGGGGCTGAGCGGGGCGTTGGTTTGTGCACGCAAGATGTACCAACTTGCTCCGCCAAAGCATGAGGTGAGTATGACGGCTATGGTGACGAGTGCTACCGAACGGAATGCGAGGTGTGCGAGCCAGCCAGCAACTTTGTACATGAGTATGCACACGATGAGTACAATTACTGATAGTATGTAGGGCACGAAGGTGCCTACAAAGGCTATGAGTGCAGCTATGGGGTAGTAGATGAGTGCAGCATAGACTATGGGCTCGACGATGAAGTGACCGATAAGAGGTGCGAGGCAACTGCCGCCCATTTTGTCGATGACGTCTTGACTTTTGTGCCTTTCTTTTTTACCAGTATCGAGGTCGGTGGTTTCGATGATGGTGTCGTAGGAGTAGTGTGAGCGGCCCATATTGACGAGTGCTATGATGATTCCTACGACAAAGAGCGGTGAGAAGAATGGTGATGAAAAGAGGTTCCAGTTGACCTTGAACTGCCAGTCGGTGTGGAATATCATAGCGTAGATGAGTGGCAGTGCTGCGAGTGTGACTATGGCCGTGGCTATATAGCCTGCAAGGCGGTAATGAGGGTTGTTGAAATTGGGTAGTGTCATGGTGTGTTAAGTTTGTGAATAAAGTTATTGCTTATTAAGTAGGTGTTCAAAATTATTTTATTAGCGACGGCGGCGTTTCTTTTTCTTTTTGGTGGTTTTGGTTGTAGATGTTTTTTGGTCGCCATATTCTACATCTACTACGCTGCTTGATGAAGTGACGCTTTTGATGCCGACTTTAGCGGGTGCCTCGTGTTCGTAGCGCAGGGCATAGTCGGAGCTGTCGGCTGAACGGGTGAATACGATGACTTTGCGCTTGTCGAACTCGGGGTTGAAAAGTATGGCAGCAAATATGCCTTGGTCTTCGTCAAGATAGAAGTTGGGGTAGTAGCTGCCTTGCTCTATTTCGATGAACAACCACACGTTTTTCCCTTGTATGACACGCATCATGTCGTTGATTGTTTTGCCCGAAGCGAGATTGAAGCCCCGCATGTTGTTGTTTTTGTAGTAGTTGAGCAATGCGATGCGTGCCCCTACGCTCATGATGGCGCGCCGTGCTGAACACGCCACATCATCGTTTCCGCCAAAGATGGAGTTGAAGAGTTTATAGTCTTCTTTGTTAATAAGCAGCCGTGATGCGATGTAGCCAGTTTTGACGATTTCTACTTTTTGCCAACCTCCCCGCTCGCGTCCTTTGCGTTCGTAGAGGTAGCCGTAGGGGAAGGTTTCGACGGCATTAGCCTCGGCACTTGGCTCACTGCGCAAGATGGTGGACTCGGCTATGCTGTAGCACTTGGTGTCGGGAAAGATCAGATCCCACAGTGTGGGGCCTACGCGCCAAGCTATGAGCAGGAAAAAGGCTATGATGAGAAACCACTTTGTGCGTTGCCAGAAGTGTGACTTGCGGCGAGGAGGGGGCGGAGGCGTGGGGGTTGAAGCAGATCTGTTGACTATGTCGCGGAATTCCTCGTCAAGGGCGTCGAGGGCCCTTTGTTGTGCTGGCGACAGTTCTACACTGAAGGTGGTTGTGCTGAGCTGTTTGCCATTGTGGCTGATGCGCAGGGTGTATTGTCCCACGGCTCGCATGAAACTGCCATTTTCACTGCCGTAGCCGTCTAAGAAATAGGTATCACTGCCATTGAGCCTTACATCGGAGTCGTACGCTGCTATCAGGGTTCGGTCGGGAGCAATGATTTCGACGTGGAAAGAGGCTGTGGCAGACAGGTGTGTGGTCAGTGTGACACGTGGTGTGAGGTAGTGTATGCCTGTGTAGAGTTGTTGACCGAAATCGACGTAGTAGTGCCCTGCTGCGATGTCGGCGAGTTCGACCTTTGTTATTTCTATGGGGTTGTTTTGCCTGCGTTCGTACTCTATTACCCATTTAGACATGAAGTGATCTAATGGTTGAATCACTATGTCTCTGAAGTATTGGTAAGTGGGGGCGTTGGCTATGGCACTGCGCATGGCGGCTGTTACAGCCTTGCTTTTGGTTTTGATTTGTAGGTTGGCGGGGTGCAGGTTTTCGTAGCGTTTGAGATCGGCAATGCTTTTATTTGCCTCGTCCTTGACCTGTGAAGTGAGTACAGGGTTGTCGCGCAGTATTAGACAGAAATTGACTACCGCCTCAGCCTCTTCGCTTGATAGTTGGCTGAATATGTCGAAATCTAACAGGAAGATAAATGCCTCAATGAAATTGTCGGCTTGCCGTTTGACGATGGTGGGGTCGGGCTGTGGTGTGGGTGGCGGTGTGGGCTGCGGCTTGGGTGGCGGGGGCGTGGGGCGGCGTCGGCGGTAGATGGTTTGTAGTTTGAGCTTGAAAGCCTCATAGGTGGGCCGGTCCTTCATGAGCATTTCGCGCACAACTGCGGTGAGTTGTTTGCTGTATTTTTTTATATCAAGGTTGTTGGGGTGTTGGTTCTCGCAGCGTTTGAGGTCGGCTACGAGTTCGGCTGCGGTGGCTTTGACGTCGTCGCGGTCGAAGTCCTTGTTCCATAAGTTGCTCAGTTCGTCAACGGCAGTCCACTCGGCAGGGTCGAGTTGTTGTTTTATCTCTTGACTTTTGAGAAATTGTATGGATTCCGTCCACTTTTTTACGTTGATATTGAGTATGGTTTCGTCCATCGTGCTGTGGCTTTCGGTTGAAGGTGTATTATTTTAAGCATAAACACACAAATGGTACGTTGAATTGTGGGTGTACCTATTCGTGTGTTCACGCTAATTGTGGGTTTATCATTCAATGTTTATACGGCTGAGTGTGTTTTGAGCCTTTGCAAGTTCGTCGTTGCTCTTTACACCAGTTACCTTGAGGTCGAAGTCGATGGTGTCGTTGTTCAGTCGTCCTGAAACGGAGAGCATGCCTTCGTTGTCAATTTTGAATATTATCTCGATGGGGGTGCCTTTGGGATAATTGCCAGTGATGGGCATGACGTATGTTTCGGTGGTTACGAGGCGGCAGAATTTTTGGTCGACTGTTCCATCTGTCTCGGGGTTGGTAAAGTCGCTTTCATAGATGTTGAAGTTGACGCCTGTCTGGTTGTCGTGGTTGGTGCTGAACTCGCAGGTTTTTACTTCGGTTGGCAAGGGAGAATTGGCAAATATAACGTTGCCTACCTGGTCGTCGATGATACCCAGACCGTAGGTCTTGCTGGTTACGTTCATTACGTGCGCGCGGTCGCCACGCAGTGGTGCAGGTCGTGAGTCGCGTTCGCCCTCTTCGTACTCTTGTATGGCTTGAGTGTAGGCTTCGTTCATAGCATAGATGGCTGCGCCCTTGGCTACGACTTCGTCTACCTCACCTATGCGTGCATTGACGTTGTAACGCTGGTCTACGCAGGCTTTGACTTGTGGCATGCGGCAACTACCACCTACGAGCAAGAACTCGTCTATGCTGTCGAAACCCTTTTGGCGTGCTATTTCGAGCACTTTGTCGGTGGCATCGATGGTCTCCTCGAGCAGGCTTGAGGTGAGTTGTTCGAAGGCTTCTTTGGTGAGTTCGGCACTGACGGACTGCCCTTGGTAGTCGATGGCGAGATTGACCTTTGACTTGCGCGTGAGGAGTTTTTTGCGCGATTCTGCCACGGAGAGCAGTTGATTGCGGAGCAGTGGGTCGTCGTCGAGGGTGTAACTGGTGCCGTTTTTCTGGTTGAACTGGTCGAGCAGCCAGTTGGCCACTTCTGTGTCCCAATCAACACCGCCCAGATGGTGATCGCCGCCTGTGGCTATGACTTTGATGGCTCCCTTGTTGACGAGTATGATGGTAACATCGAATGTGCCGCCTCCGAGGTCGTAGACGAGTATGGTTTTACGATCTTCGACCTTGGTGCCGTAGGCTATGGCTGCGGCTGTGGGCTCGTTGATGATGGCCAGCACATTGAGCCCGGCTATGATGCCGGCTTGCTTGGTTTGCATGCGCTCTTTGTTGCCAAAATAGGCAGGGCAGGTTATAACAACGTCCTTGATGGGCTCGGGGTAGCCATTGGCGTCATTGGCGTCCTTAACAAGTTTCTTGAGTATGAAAGCTGATATTTCGGAGGGGTCGAAGTGGTAGGGGGTATTGTTGGCGCTCTTGTCGAAAGCGGCGTCATTGCCCATTTCGCGTTTGATAAACGAGACGGCCTTTTCGGGCTCGGAGTTGAGCATGTCCTTGGCGTCCTTGCCCACCATGACGTTGTTCTCGTCTTCAAAATATACTACTGACGGGGTGATAGAGTCGCCCTCGAAATTGCGTAATACTACGGCTTGATCAAATTGGTCTACTTGGGCTATACAACTGTAGGTTGTGCCTAAGTCTATACCATATACGGCACGTGTCTTATCCATAATTACTGTGATATGTATGTTAGTGGTTTGTGGTTTGCTGGGGTGCGCTGACGCGGTACACATCAACCAGTGCCGGGCGTAACACAACGTCGCGTTCAACTCCCTTGACAGGGTCGAAAGCGGTGTATTTGAAACCGCGCTGATGTATGCGCACGATGGTGTAGTCAAGTGTGGGGTCAGTGGTGGACACCACTTCGCTCACTTTGTGTTGACCGCGCACAAATGGTTGGCCGGGCTCGGGTTGGTAACTGTCTACATCGTATTCATCGCTCAAGGTGTTGACTATGAGCTGCATGTAAGCTCCGATTTGGTTGAGCAGTTTTGAATATTGCTCTGCGAGACTGCCCGTTTGGCTGGCTTCGAGTTGGGAGTAATAGGCATGCGTGCGGGCTATGCTGTCGTAGAGGGTTATGAACGATTGCTTGTAGGGCTTGAGCATTTTGGCATAGAGGCCGTTGCGCAGCGCATCGAGCTCGCGGTGCATGGCATGCATCAGTTCATCACGTTGTGCTATGAGGTCGTACGACTTTTGCAGCGATTGTAATTGCTTGAGTGCTCCATCTATTGCCTGCGCCGAAACGGGTGGCTCTGTGGTTGGCTGGGCCGCTGATGTCGAGGCATGACTGTGCGTCGCACTTTCAAGTTGTACACGTAGCTGGCGTATGGTTTCGGCGTGTTCGTGCTCTGCCTTGCGGCTCTGCTGCAACTGTTGGGTGAGCGTCTGCACTTGAACTTGTAGTTCAACTGCGCCAGGCGATGGTTGTGATTCAATGGGCACATGGTCTGTTTGGGGGTGCTGAGCGAGCTGTTGTTCGAGTTGTTGCACACTTTGTTGCAGTGATTTTACCTGATCGTCTAATGCTTGCTTCTCATTCAGCACCTGCTGTCGCAGTTGCTCACTTTGTTCGTATTTTTGCTCATTAAGTGTCACAGAGTCGCGCAGGGCTTTGATTTGCGCCTTGAGCTCGAGCATTTGCTCTTCGGTGTAGCCACCACTAAATAGTCCCATATCTTGTAGCTTTGGTATTATATTATGCCCGTTGGCGGAATTTTAGCGACTAACAAATTATCGAGTGAGCATGTTCTACACTATCCTGTTGTGTTAAAAGCTGGAAGATGAGGAACGTGGACTAACTTACCCGTCAACCAATTCGCTAACTCCGCCAATGTACTTTGTTAGGTTTCTGTTGCAAATATATAATTCTTGTTTATAGTTTTTGTCATTAAAAATAATGAAATTACCCCCCCCAATACGCTCGTTTTGTGCTCCAATTGCTACATTTGGGGACACAAAGATGCCTCGTACTGCACGCGCGGTGGTGCAAATCATTATTTTTAATGAGGTGCAAACAAAAGCAAACGTATAATTTTGCAGCTTAAGAAAATTATCTGCCATATCATGCCTGAACAATACTCCATACTCATCTGCGACGACCACGCCATACTGCTCGAGGGGCTTAAGGTGTGCCTGCAGCGCACACCCGGTGTGGGCAATGTGCTTTTGTGCACAACCATGCACAACGCCATGCAGCTGCTCGACTCCGGGGGCCACGTAGATTTGTGCATTGTGGACCTCGACTTGCCCGACGGCTCGGGCATAGCGCTTATTGAGCATGTTAAACGGGTGCTGCCTGAGGTGCGCACAATGGTTTACACCTCGCACGAGGAGATATGGAACATCAATGCCATTATGCGCTCTGAGGCCGACGGGGTGGTGTTTAAGAGTTGTGGCGTGGAGGAGCTGCAGCTGGCTGTTACCAATATTGCGAGGGGCGACAATTACTTTTGCAAACGTTTTCAGCAGCTGGTGCGGCACATCGAGATGCACATTCCCGACTCGTGCGGACACCTTACCACCACGGAGCACAATGTGCTGCAACAACTGGCGCGCGGACTGAGGGCTAACGAGATTGCACGCATTCTTAACGTGAGTGTGAACACTATCAACACGCACAAGGCGCATCTGTTGTCGAAGTTTAACGCTACCAATACTACGGAACTTATTATCAAGGCTTTTGTAAAGGGCATGGTGGAGTTTAAGCTCGGACAGTAGGATCTAAAAGTGACAAGACTCCGACACACGCTATACGTGTGTCGGAGTCTTGTCACTTTTAGAGGGTTAGGGGGGGGCGGGAGTTTTGAGTTTTGAGGTTATGAGGTTATAAAGTTAGTTCTGCGTGTTGAGTAAACAATAGTAATCTTATAACCTCATAACCTCAAAACTCAAAACTCCCTCCCCCCTACTCGCTCAGCGAATGGCCCTTGCGAGCCACCTTTTTGAGCTGCATGTCAAAACAGAGAGTTGAATACGGGAGCAGCACCCCGCTGGCCGATGAGCGGTAGCCCAACTGCTGGGGAATGTACACCAGCCAGCGGTCGCCCACCTGCATGTGTATAAGGGCCGTGGTATAGCCCTCCACCTGGTTTGACACGGCAAAACTTGTGGGCGTAGAGTACTGCGCGCTGAACACGTAGCTCTCGTTTTCATACACCCCGCTGTGGTCAAACACGCGGCCCTTGGGGTAGCTCTTGGTAGGCATGAGGCGGCCTATATAGTTCACGCGCACACTGTCGGTGTAGTAAGGCGTCAAGCCGGGTGTGGCGGCACTTTCTATCACGCGGGCCACCACCGTGTCGGTAGATTGGCTTGCAAACGGCTTTGAAAAGCTGGGCAACAAGCGCCACGGCGTGTACGCCTGCCAGTTGTCGGGGTGAGCAGCCTTGGCCTGTGCCACATCGGTGCGGGCCACAGCAAGCAGACTGTCGTAAAAGGCGGCATTGCGGTTGCGCCAGTTGGCAAACTCGGCATCATCGCTCTCGCCCGCGTTGTCGCTGCACGAAGCCATGGCCATGGGCAGCACCATCAAGGCGAGGGCCGCAAGCGTGTTAAGTATTTTGCGCATAAGTAGAGATTTAATATCTGAGTTTTTGCGTCCACACCCACACACATCACCGCCATCAACATAAAAATTGGGGGCTTATGGGGCATACAAGCCTCATAAGCCCCCATTACGTTACGTGGTAAATGCGTGTGTGTATGTGTAAAATCTATGTGTAGTCAGCAAGTACTTACTGCAACTTTTTGAGCAGTGAAGTGATGCTCACCTTGTCCTCGATGAGGGCACGCAGGTCGCTGATGGCCACACGCGTCTGCTGCATGGTGTCGCGGTCGCGCAGTGTCACACAGTTATCGTTGAGTGTGTCGTGGTCGATGGTGATACAGTAAGGCGTGCCTATGGCGTCCATGCGGCGGTAGCGCTTGCCAATAGAGTCCTTCTCCTCATACTTGCAGTTGAAGTGGAACTTCAGGTCGTTCATTATCTCGTGAGCCTTTTCGGGCAGTCCGTCTTTCTTCACGAGCGGCATGACGGCCAGTTTTACGGGAGCCAGCGGGGCGGGCAACTTGAGCACCACGCGTGTTTCGCCATTTTCGAGCTTCTCCTCCTGGTATGAGTGGCACATCACGCTCAGGAACATGCGGTCCACACCGATTGATGTTTCAATCACATACGGTGTATAGCTGCGGTTCTCCTCAGGATCGAAGTATTCAATCTTGCGGCCCGAGAATTTGGCGTGCTGCGACAGGTCGAAGTCGGTACGCGAGTGAATACCCTCCACCTCCTTAAATCCGAACGGCATCTTAAACTCTATGTCGGTAGCAGCGTTGGCATAGTGAGCCAGCTTTTCGTGGTCGTGGTAACGGTAGCAGTCGTCGCCAAAGCCAAGAGCCTCGTGCCAGGCCAAGCGGGTCTTTTTCCACTGCTTGAACCAGTCCATCTCCGTGCCGGGCTTTACAAAGAACTGCATCTCCATCTGTTCAAATTCGCGCATGCGGAAGATGAACTGACGGGCCACAATCTCGTTGCGGAAGGCCTTGCCTATCTGTGCTATACCGAAAGGTATCTTCATGCGGCCAGTTTTCTGCACATTCAGGTAGTTCACAAATATGCCCTGTGCCGTCTCCGGACGCAGGTAGATAGTGCTTGCGCCATCGGCAGTAGAGCCCACCTCGGTTTTGAACATCAGGTTAAACTGGCGCACATCGGTCCAGTTGCGTGTGCCCGAAATGGGGCAAACAATCTCCTCATCGAGTATAATCTGCTTCAGCTCGTCAAGGTCCATTTTGTTCATGGCCTCGCTGTAGCGTGCGTGCAGGGCGTCGCGCTTGGCCTGGTGTTCGAGCACGCGGGGGTTAGTCTGGCGGAACTTTTCCTCGTCAAAGGCATCGCCAAAGCGCTTGCGTGCCTTAGCCACCTCCTTGTCTATCTTCTCCTCATACTTTGCTATCTGGTCCTCGATGAGCACATCGGCGCGATAGCGTTTTTTCGAGTCGCGGTTATCTATCAAGGGGTCATTAAAGGCATCAACGTGTCCCGAAGCCTTCCAGATGGTGGGGTGCATAAATATAGCCGAGTCAATGCCCACTATATTTTCGTGCAGCAGCACCATGCTCTGCCACCAATACTGCTTGATGTTATTCTTCAGTTCCACGCCGTTCTGGCCATAGTCGTACACGGCTGCCAGGCCATCGTATATATCGCTCGAAGGAAATACGAAACCGTACTCCTTGCAGTGTGATACAATCTTCTTAAATACGTCTTCTTGTGCCATATTAATTGATATATATTGTTATGGCCGCAAAGTTAGCAATTTATTTTATAAGTAACAAGAGGGGGGGAAGGGGGGGAGTTCTTAGTTCTTAGTTTTGAGGTTATAAGGTTATAAAGTTACCTCTGCGAGTCAAACAGCAAAAGGTTACTTTATAACCTCATAACCTCAAAACTTAGAACCAAGAACTAACCTCATAACCTCAAAACTCAAAACCAAGAACTACGCCCCAAACCTCCCAGGCTCGCGCCGCACAGCCTCCATAATAGCCGCGGGCGGCAATTCCCGTTCGAGTTGTGCCTTCATAAAGTCCATATACGGAGCCACGTGGTCAAAAAACTGGTAGTAACCCTTACACAGATAGTTCAACCCGGGCTCGCCAGCGGCCGTATGTGCAAAGCGGTTGCGCGGACACTCCCCGTTGCACGCAAACAAATACTTGCACCCCCTGCACTGCCCCGGCAGCGCTGTGCGCTTGGCCTGCCCAAAGGCATGCTGGCGCTCAGAGTGCATCATGCCCACTATCGAGTCGGTCATGATATTGCCCAACTTATATTCCGGAAACACAAAGTGGTCGCACACATACACATCGCCGTTCCACTCTATAGCCCCCGCATGGCCACACGTGGGAGCCAGTGTGCAAATGCCCGGTTGCTGTCCCACCCAGTTGGCCAGTGTGGCATCAAACAGCTGCACAAAGTACGTGCCAACGTCCTCACGCACCCATTCGTCAAATATCGCACACAAAAAGCGTCCCCACTGCTCGGGACTCACACTAAAGTCGAGCACACCACCCTCGCCGGCCTCCGTGGGCGACGCCAGGCCGCGCCCGTCGGCATGATGCTGCCCGCGCTCCACCACGGGCGTAAATTGCAGGTAGTGACACCCTATCTCCTTAAAAAAGTGGTAAAAGTCCAGCGGATAATCGCCATTAAAGTCATTCACCACAGCCAGCGCGTTCCACTCCACGCCATGGCGGTTCAGCAAGTCAATGCCACGCATCACCTGTGCCCACGACGGCCGGCCGCCCTTGTTGCGGCGGTACTCGTCGTGAAACTCCTGCGGCCCGTCTATACTCACGCCCACAAGCCACCCTTGCTCCTTAAAAAAGCGGCACCACTCATCTGTCAGTAGCGTACCGTTTGTTTGTATGCAGTTATCTATCCTGCGGCCGCCAGCATACTTTTGCTGCAGCTCCACCGCCCGTTTATAGAACGACAGCGGACGCATCAGCGCCTCACCGCCGTGCCACGTAAACAGCACCTCGGGCATAGTCTGCGCACCGATATATTCGCGCACAAAGCGTTCGAGCATCTCCTCGCTCATCACCTCTGTCGGCCGGTCGGCATAGAGCTTGCCCTTCTCCAGATAGTAACAATATTTACAGGCCAAATTGCAACGTGCCCCCGCCGGCTTGGCCAGCAAATACAGCGGCGAGGCAAATGGTGATATATCCATTATATTTAATATTTTAATCCGTCAGCGGAATTTCAGGCTAAAGAGCCGACAAGTTGACAACTTAAAGCGCTTCGCCCTACAAAATTAGCACAAACGCCTCACACACCCACCCTCCACCACCCAAAAAAAGAAAAACCACCCCACCCTCCCCGCACACAAACATCAAAAAAAAGAGCGTGAGGGGAGAGCGCGCCATTCGCACCCACTCCCCCACGCATCTGCATACTAACCCGTCGGCCCTCCTTACTGAACCACCGCGTTAATCTCGCTACCCTGCAAGGCCGCGCTCATAGCCCCGCTTGGCGTAAAGTGCGTACGAACCCGTGCAATGTTGCGTGCCGACACATTAGCCGCATCGTCCTCGCCATTCTTCGACACGATAGTCAGTCTGAACGACCCCACACCGCCAAGGCGCACAGTATTACCCTGTTTCAGCTCCTTCAGCACCACATACTCCAGTGCCGAGAGCGCACCTCTCACATCAGCACGCGTCAGCGTACACTCCTTTTCCACAGCAGTCACCACATCGTCAAACGACAAGTGAGCCACCTGCACAATACTTGGGAAATAAACCTTCAAGCCACTCTTAGGGCTCTTCACCGAACTAATCTTATACTTAATCATGGTATCAAAATAAATAAAGTAAGTAAATAAATAAAGTAAATCAATCAAAGCAACCCGCCATCACACCACCCGCCTATTAGGCCTCTTATGCCTATTATGCCCATCGCCCATCACCCGCCATCACACACCCGCCTATTAGGCCTCTTATGCCCATCGCCCATCACCCCCCATCACACCACCCGCCTATTAGGCCTCTTATGCCTATTATGCCCATCGCCCATCACCCGCCATCACACACCCGCCTATTAGGCCTCTTATGCCTATTATGCCCATCACCCGCCATCAAGCCACCGCCATCACTTCACCTCATAGCAAGGGCAAGCCTTAGCCGCATAAGCATTATGCCCATGCACCCCCGCCCCGGGAAAATTCAGCCTCAGCAGCTGCACCAGCGCCTCCAGCGCCACACGTTGCCGCGCAGTCCGCGTATCCTTGGGCGTACGCCCGTCAGCAGCCAGTCCCCCCACATAACACACCCCCACACTGTGCGCATTATGCCCACGACAGTGAGCACCCACCTGAGCCAGAGGACGACCCTCATGCACACTCCCGTCAAGATACACCACATAATGATACCCCACGTCCACAAACCCACGCGCCTTATGCCAGCGCCTGATGTCCGCCACACTCACATCACGGCCCTCAGCAGTAGCCGTACAATGAATAATAATATCATCTATCTTACGCATATACAATACATTTTTACAATCACACCCTGCGCACACCGCCATGACGCGCACTCACACTCACTGCCACACCAAATATGGCCCCGGCATATATCAGCCCCTGCGACACAAACCACAGCACCGAATCACTCAGCTCCCCCAAAGGGTCCACCACAAAACCAGCGCCAGCCAGCACAATACCGGCCACTATCATCAGCATGGCCGAGGCAGGAGCCCAAGCCGACCCCACAGAGCCGGCCGGGCCTTTACCCGCAGCGCCATCAGGCATTGCCCACCTCCTTGCCGCCAACAGCCGCACCAATGCTCTTCAGCAACTTAAACTTAAGTTCCTTCATCATCAAGCTGCGAGCCATCTTGCCACTCGGCGTAAAGCGGCAGCGCAAAAACTTTATGTCCGAAGCCGACACATCCTCCTCATGCTCACGGCTCTTCACCACAGCTATCGTCGGGCGGAACGACCCCAGCGTGCCAAGCCTCACCGACTTGCCCTGCTTCAGCGCATCTATTATCACATGTTCCAAAGCCTCGAGCACAGCCGCCACATCACTCTCCGACAGCGTGCAAAACTTCTCCACCTGCTGCACCACCTCATCATACTTCACAGGCACCGAGGCCGCAATGGTAGGAAAATACTGCTTCTTGTCAAGCTTAAAATTCTTTCTCGAACGTACTACAAAATTAATCATGGTCTATTACTTCAATTTGGTTAATTAGTAAAACAATTTGGTCATCACAAGCGCGCCGCACATACACCTTATATATATACATCATAGCCGGCTTACCAGGCAAGGCAGCGCCCTCATCAAATCTCTGGTGCAAAGATACAACCACCCCACCCCCAACACCAAAAAAAGTGTACAAATTGTACACTATTTCTACCCCACCGCCCACACACGCCCCACAGTCGGAGCAAGCAAGCCAACAAGCCCCACACATCAGCCCACCAGCACACCACCACCTGCCATGCCTAATGAGCCTATTATGCCTATTATGCCCACCCCCCACCATGCCTAATGAGCCTATTATGCCTATTATGCCCACTCCCTTCCATGCCTAATGAGCCTATTATGCCTATTATGCCCACCCCCTACCATGCCTAATGAGCCTAATATGCCCATTATGCCTACCCCCCTACCACGCCTAATGAGCCTAATATGCCCATTATGCCCCCCCTACCATGCCTAATGAGCCTAATATGCCTATTATGCCCACCCCCTACCATGCCTAATGAGCCTAATATGCCTATTATGCCCACCACCTATTAAGCCCATCACCCCCATCACCCCCCCTTTACTTACCATCCCATCAACTACCACCCCGTCCCCAGGTTAAATAACCCAAAAACCACACAAAAACCCCGCCCCACGCCCCCCACCTCCCAAAAAATACCGATATTTGCCCACAACAACCCCCTAAAACACACAACACAATCATGAAACGCACACTACTCACCCTCATCATAGCCATCATGGCACTCACCGCACGCGCCATCAGCTACGACGACGCGCGCCAGCAAGCATGGTTCATCACCGACAAAATGGCCTACGAGCTCAACCTCACCCCCGAGCAGTACGACCGCGCCTACCAAATCAACCTCGACTACCTCATGAGCCTCAACGGCCCCACCGACATCACAGGCGCCTACTGGCAATACCGCGACACCGACCTCCGCTGCATACTCTTCGACTGGCAGTACAACCTACTCAGCACACTCGACTACTTCTACCGTCCCGTGCGCTGGTACGCCACACGCTGGTACTACCCCGTCTACGACCACTACCGCATAGGCTATTACTACTACACCCGCCCCAACATCTACATCACCTACCACGGCTGCACATGGCGCCGCCGCCGTCCCGACCGCCCAAGCCCCTACGCCTCATGGCGTCCCAGACGCGGTGCCGGCATGCGCGGATACGGCCCCGCCACACCACCGCCACCCACACACCACAACCACCCAGGCCACCACAACCGACCCGACAACAACTACAACTGGCCCTACAACAATGGCCACCCTGACCACCCCTACAATAACAACAACGGCAACTACAACCACCCCGACCGTCCCAACAATAACAACAACGGCAACTACAACCGCCCCGACCGCCCCAACAATAACAACAGCGGCAACTACAACCACCCCGACCGACCCTACAATAACAACAACGGCAACTACGGCCGACCAGGCCGTCCCAACAACAATAACAACAACTCAGGAGCCCGTCCAGCCTTCCGCGACACCTACACCAACTACCGTCAGACAGGCCACGACACCCCTCAGCGAGGCACAGGCCGCCCCACCAGCACCCGTAGCGGACGAGGTTTCGGACAAAGATAACACCACACATTATAATATATAAGGGCTGACACCATAGCGTGGCTTGGCAGCCGCTAACGCGGCAAACATAAGAACATAAGAACATAAGAACATAAGGGCTGACGCCGTAGTATTACATATAGTAACCGCTACGGCGTCAGCCCTTATGTTTCTTGAGGCCACCCGGACGCCAGTCCGTGGCCGTCAGCTGCGCAGCGGCCTTATGTGTTTCTTATGTAGACTTATGTTCTTATGTTCGCGCGGTAAGCGCTTCAACAGCCGCGCAGCGGCCTTATGTCCTTATGTCCTTCTGTTCTTCTGTTTCCCGCGTTAGCGGCTAACACACAACAACTTATATTCTTCTGTTTCCCGCGTTAGCGGCCACCAAACCCCACCACCACACCCCCCGCCACACATTTTCCCTCCGACACACACCACAAAAAAAAACTAATACGTAACTTTGCACCCACATAGATAAAAGGTATTAGTAAAATGCAAGACATTCGTAACATTGCCATCATTGCCCACGTAGACCACGGTAAAACCACTCTCGTAGACAAGATGCTACTCGCCGGACACCTCTTCCGCAAAAACCAAAACGCAGGTGAACTCATTCTCGACAACAACGACCTCGAGCGCGAGCGCGGCATAACAATCCTCTCAAAGAACGTATCAATCAGATACAAAGACGTCAAAATCAACATCATCGACACACCGGGACACTCCGACTTCGGTGGCGAAGTCGAGCGCGTGCTCAACATGGCCGACGGCTGCATACTGCTCGTCGACGCCTTCGAAGGCCCCATGCCACAAACACGATTCGTCTTGCAAAAAGCACTGCAAATCGGCCTCAAGCCCATCGTCGTAGTCAACAAAGTCGACAAACCCAACTGCCGCCCCGAAGAAGTCTACGAAATGGTATTCGACCTCATGTGCGACCTCGGAGCCACCGAAGACCAGCTCGACTTCCAGGTAGTATACGGATCAGCCAAAAACGGCTGGATGGGCCCCGACTACAACCAGCCCACCGACAACATCAACTACCTGCTCGACAAAATCGTCGAAATCATACCCGCCCCACAGCAGCTTGAAGGCACGCCACAGATGCTCATCACATCACTCGACTACTCCAACTACACAGGCCGAATAGCCGTAGGACGCGTACACCGCGGCACCATCAGCGAAGGCATGAAATGCACCATCGCACACCGCGACGGCACACTCGAAAAAACACAAATCAAAGAAGTGCACACCTTCGAAGGCATGGGACGACAAAAAACCGACGCCGTAAGCTCAGGCGACATCTGCGCAGTAATCGGACTCGAAAACTTCGAAATCGGCGACACCATCTGCGATTTCGAAAACCCCGAGCCGCTCCCCACCATCGCCATCGACGAGCCCACCATGTCAATGCTCTTCACCATCAACGACTCACCATTCTTTGGCAAAGAAGGCAAATTCTGCACATCACGACACATTGCCGACCGACTCAACAAAGAGCTTGAAAAGGACCTCGCACTCCGCGTACGACCCTCCGAAACCGAAGGCTCATGGATCGTCAGCGGACGTGGCGTACTCCACCTCTCAATCCTCATCGAAACCATGCGACGCGAGGGCTACGAACTGCAAGTAGGCCAGCCACAGGTTATCTACAAGGAAATTGACGGACAAAAGTGCGAGCCAATCGAAGAGCTCACCATCAACGTGCCCGAAGAGTTCGCATCAAAAATGATCGACATGGTCACACGCCGCAAGGGCGAAATGACCTCCATGCAAAACATGGGCGAGCGCGTCGACATCGAGTTCAACATACCCTCACGCGGCATCATCGGCCTCCGCACCAACGTGCTCACAGCCTCACAAGGCGAAGCCATCATGGCCCACCGTTTCAAAGAGTACCAACCCTACAAGGGCGAGATACAGCGCCGTTCCAACGGCTCAATGATATCACTCGAAACCGGCACCGCATTTGCCTACGCCATCGACAAGCTGCAAGATCGCGGCCGCTTCTTCATCAACCCCCAGGACGAAGTATATGCCGGTCAGGTAGTAGGTGAGCACGTCCACGACAACGACCTCGTGGTCAACGTCACCAAAGCCAAGCAGCTCACCAACATGCGCGCATCTGGTGCCGACGACAAGGCCCGCATCATCCCCCCCGTCGTATTCAGCCTCGAAGAGGCCCTCGAATACATCAAGGAGGACGAGTACGTCGAAGTCACACCAAAGTCCATGCGTATGCGCAAAGTCATACTCGACCACCTCGCACGCAAACGTGCCAACCGCGAGTAATAACTACATACACCCCCACACACAAGGCTGGTGCCTCAGCGTTGCAAGCAGCAACGCCAGGCGCCAGCCTTTTTTATTATGCCACATCATGCCCACCGCCTATCATGCCTAATGAGCCTAATATGCCTATTATGCCCATCACCCATCATGCCTAATATACCCATTAAGCCTATTATGCCTATCACCCATTATGCCTAATATGCCCATCATGCCTATTATGCCTATCACCCATTAAGCCCATTAAGCCCATCAAGCCTAATATGCCCACCCCCATTACGCCTATTCCTCCTAAAATTCGTATCTTCGCAGCACAAACCAATCCCTCCAACACAACATGAGCACACACCGCACCATCACACTCATCTGCGCCACACTCATCAGCGCAGCAGCCATGGCACAAAGCACCATCAAGTTCGGCTACATCAACGCCGACTCCATACTACACACCATGCCCGACTACCACCAGGCACAAGCCGACCTCCAGCAGCTCACACAGCGCTACAAGGCCGAAACACAATACAACGAGCAAACATTCCAGCGCCAATACACCGAACTGCTACAAGGCCAAAGCCAGTTCACACCCAACATACTCGCCAAGCGCCAAGCCGACCTGCAAGCAGCACTCGACCGCAACATCAAGTTCCGGCAACAAGCCGACTCACTCATAGCCGCCACCTGGCAACAACTGCTCGCACCCGTGCGCCAACGACTCAACCAAGCCATCAAAGACACCGGACTCGAGCACGGCTACGAATACATCATCGACACCTCAACAGGCACCTACCCCTTCATACACCCACAAGCCGGACAAAACGCCACACCCTACGTCATCGAAAAACTACAACCCCTACGCGATGAACAACACACCCAACACTAACCCCCACACGCCACTGCCGCCCATCACACCAGGACAGGCACGCATAGGCATCTTCGACAGCGGCTACGGCGGACTCACCATACTGCGACAAATACGCCAACTGCTGCCACAGTACGACTACATATACCTCGGCGACAACGCACGCGCACCCTACGGCTCACACTCATTCGACATCATCTACCGATACACACTGCAAGCCGTACAAGCACTCTTCCAGCAAGGCTGCCAGCTCGTCATACTCGCCTGCAACACCGCATCGGCCAAAGCACTGCGCACCATACAGCAGCGCGACCTCCCCACACTCGACCCCACACGCCGCGTGCTCGGAGTCATACGCCCCACCGTCGAGGCCGTAGGCCCGCTCACCCGCACACACCACATCGGACTCCTCGCCACACAAGGCACCGTCAACTCCGGCTCCTACACACTCGAGCTGCACAAACTATGCCCCGACATCACCGTCACCTCGCTCGCATGCCCCATGTGGGTGCCACTCGTCGAAAACTTTGAGTACGACTCGCCAGGCGCCGACTACTTTGTCAAAAAGCGCATCGAAGGCATCATGCGCCTCGACCCCGACATCGACACGCTCATTCTCGGCTGCACACACTACCCGCTGCTCATGAACAAAATTGTCAAGTACACCCCACCCGGCGTGCGCATCGTGCCACAGGGCGAGTACGTGGCGGCAGCGCTGCGCCAGTACCTCATGCGGCACCCCGAACTCAACACCATGCTCTCACAGCGCGGCACATGCCACTACCTCAGCACCGAGAGCCCCGACAAATTCAACCAAAGCGCCACCATGTTCATGCACGAAAATGTCTGCGCCGAACAAATAGAGCTATAAGGCACACACAAGCCCATCAAGCCTAATATGCCTATTGAGCCTAATATGCCTATTGAGCCTAATATGCCCATCAAGCCTAATATGCCCATTGAGCCTATTATGCCCATCATGCCTAATATGCCTATTGAGCCTAATATGCCTATCAAGCCTATTATGCCTATCAAGCCTATTATGCCTAATATGCCTATTGAGCCTAATATGCCCATCCCCCCCAATAACCCAATCAACATCCAACTATGAAACTCTGGGAAAAATCAACACAACCGCTCGAAGAAATCGACCGCTTCACCGTAGGCCACGACCGCGAGCTCGACCTCTACCTCGCACCCTACGACGTGCTCGGCTCCATGGCACACGTCACCATGCTCCACAGCATCAACCTCATTGCCGACAACGAACTCCAGCCACTGCTCAACGAACTACGTCACATCTACCACACCACACAAAACGGACAGTTCGTCATCGAAGACGGCATTGAAGACGTACACTCACAAGTCGAACTCATGCTCACACGCAAACTCGGCGACATGGGCAAAAAAATACACTCCGGACGCTCACGCAACGACCAAGTGCTCGTCGACCTCAAACTCTACACCCGCCACAAACTGCAACAAGTCATCGAGGCCGTAAAACAACTCTTCGACGAACTGCAAAAGCAGAGCGAACGCTACAAACACATCATCATGCCGGGCTACACCCACCTGCAAGTGGCCATGCCCTCAAGCTTCGGACTATGGCTCGGAGCCTACGCCGAAAGCCTGGCCGACGACATGCTCTACCTCGAAGCCGCATGGCGACTCACCAACCGCAACCCGCTCGGCTCAGCAGCCGGATACGGCTCATCATTCCCCCTCGACAGGCAAATGACCACCACACTGCTCGGCTTCGACTCCATGGACTATAACGTGGTGTACGCACAAATGGGACGCGGCAAAATGGAGCGCAACGTGGCCTACGCACTCGCCTCGGTAGCAGGCACAGTGGCAAAACTCGCCTTCGACGCCTGCATGTTCAACTCACAAAACTTTGGCTTTATCAAGCTCCCCGACGAGTGCACCACCGGCTCAAGCATCATGCCGCACAAAAAGAACCCCGACGTGTTCGAACTCATACGTGCACGCATGAACCGCCTGCAAGCCCTGCCACAGGAGATGACGCTCATCATGAACAATCTGCCCTCGGGCTACTTCCGCGACCTGCAAGAGCTCAAAGAGGCCTTCCTCCCTGCCTTCGACCGCCTTATCGACTGTCTGCACATGACCACCTACATCATCGAGCGCATCAAGGTCAACGAGCACATCACCGACGACCCGCGCTACGACCCCATGTTCTCTGTCGAGGAGGTCAACCGTCTGGCAGCCTCCGGCACGCCCTTCCGCGACGCCTACAAAAAGGTGGGCCTCGAAATCGAAGCCGGACAGTTCCACCCCGACAAAAACATTCACCACACCCACGCCGGCAGCATTGGCAACCTGTGCAACGACCGCATAGCCCAGCTCATGAGCAACACGCTCGCACGCATCGACTTTGCCAAGGTCGACGCAGCCATTGCCAGCCTGCTCAACGAGCCAGCCAAATAACACCCCACCAAACCTGACACAATAGGCATAATAAGCAAGCCACCAAGCAAGCCTGTTATGCCTATTGTCATTAGGCAAGCGCCCATCAAGCCTACAATATTATGCCTAATATGCCTATTATGCCTAATATGCCCATCGCTTAATATTATGCCTAATATGCCTATTATGCCTATTATGCCTATCGCCTAATATTATGCCTATTATGCCTAATATGCCCATCGCCTAATATGCCTATTATGCCCATTAAGCCCAATATCCCCCATTAAGCCCATCCCCATGCCCAACAACCCCATCACCACCCTCCCACTCGACCGCCTGGCCCTTCACCTTGCAGCCAACCACGTGCCCAACGCAGCACACATACTCCAGCAAGAAGAAGGCCGCCGCCGCATGGCCACCAAAGTGCCACTCTGGGCACAAACCCCCGGCATAGAGTACCCACCCCGACTCGCCCTCGAGCAATGCTCCGGACAGCCCGCAGCACAGTACAAAGCCCGCCTCGTAGAGCAACTCCTGCCCGACCCCGCACAAAGGCAACACCTCGTCGACCTCACAGGCGGACTCGGCGTAGACTTCTCATTCATGGCACCACTCTTTGCACAAGCCACCTACGTAGAGCAGCAACCACAGCTCTGCCAGCTCGCAGCACACAACATGCCACTGCTCGCACTGCCTCATGCCCGCATTGTCAATGCCGATGCCACACAACACCTCACACAGCTCGCACCCGACAGCGCAAGCCTCATATTCATCGACCCCGCAAGGCGCTCTGCCACAGGCCGCAAAACAGTGCTCATTGAGGACTGCCAGCCCGACATCATAACCCTCGCGCCAAGCATGCTCAAAGCAGCCCCCGTGGTAGTGGTCAAACTATCCACCATGCTCGACATAGCAGCCGCCGTGCGCGCCCTCGGCTGCGTCAGCCAGGTGCACATCGTGGCCACCGCCGGCGAGTGCAAGGATCTGCTGCTCGTCATCACACGACAGGCCAAGGCCCAGGGCGGCACCAACCCCCTCATCACAGCCGCCAGTCTCCTGCCCGACGGCACAATCGGCGGCTCTCTCACCTTCACCCCGCAAGCCGAGGCCAACGCCACACCGCCCTTTGCCGCGCAGCCGCTGCGCTACATTTACGAGCCGGGACCGGCCATCATGAAGGCTGGTGCTTTCAAAACCACCGCCCTGCACTACCAGCTGCAAAAGTTGCACACCAACACCCACCTTTACACCGCCAGCCACCTCGTGCCCGATTTCCAGGGCCGCACCTTCGAGCTTAAGGCCACCTACACCTTTGGCAAGGCGCAACTCAAGGCATTGCGCAGCGTCACCACGCAGGCCAACCTTGCCGTGCGCAATTTTCCCGCCTCGGTCGATTCCCTGCGCAAAAGGCTCAAACTCCGCGACGGCGGCCCTTACTACATCTTTGCCACCACCCTGGCCGACGGCACGCACGCCCTGCTGCTGTGCGAGCGCGTGAAGATTATTGCTTCTATATAACAAAGTTCAAATATCATCTTTGTTATTATCTCAACTTGTTTGCCATTCTGGCAAAGGTAACTGTCCTATAAAACACCAAAACGCACATTTAATGCTTTTGCCCTTACAGGGCGCGACTGCTCCAACACGCGTTAACCCAGGGTGTCGCTACGCTTGCCCTGGGCTATGTGCTCCATTGGGCTTTCAGCCCGCACTTGTAAAATCTTTGTGGCATTTTCTATGCTTGTGACAGAGAAACTGTGGTAGAAGCAATGCACAATCTCATCACAAACTGTGGTGTAAACGTATTTACAAGTGCGGGCTGAAAGCCCAATGGAGCACATAGCCCAGGGCAAGCGTAGCGACACCCTGGGTTAACGCGTGTTGGAGCAGTCGCGCCCTGTAAGGGCAAAAGCATTAAATGTGCGTTTGGGCGTTTTACAGGATAGCAATAATTTCGTGTATGAACATTGCATTTTTCCCGCGAGACGCGTCGAATTAAAAGCAGAAAAAAAGGAAAAAGCAAGAAGCGCCCAACCCCACCAACAACGGCAGAGCAAAAAATCTTTCGGAGCAACTAATTTTACGGGGTGGCACATGTGTCTTTCAAGCCTCACGCAACGGGGCATCTTGACATAGGGGGAAAAAAAATGGGATACCACTGTATCCCAACCTTGTTAACCTTAAATCTAATACTATGAAAAACACGATGCAAAGATACGGCCTTTTCAGAAAAATGCAAGCCCTCACACCACAAAAATACATATATGCAAGAAAGTTTAACAACATCACATAACTTATTGCACACTTCTACGCATTGTGTGCAGATTTATTGCGTTTTTTGCCACACTGCACGCCGTGCGCCACAACCTGCACGCAGCCATGAAAAACCATCAAAGCAGCCACACAACACCATCAAAGCAGCAATAAAACAGTAACTGCCCAACCACACCCAACCAACTACCCTGCACCACCACACCACCCCCACAGCACGAGCCGCGTTTTCTTAATAAACAATAAAATTCAGCCCCCTTTTTACCCCGAAAATTAACACCCGTTTAGATAATTACAAGACTTCGAGGCTCAAAAAGCGGGTGCTGATTTTCAACGATTTACGTCCAGAATTTAACATTTCGGATTTTTCGAGTGCCGTATTTTGACACGCAAAAAAGCATAATTTTGCCGATTTGGAAAATTGAAAAAACCGTATTACATTTGCATCGGTATTAGATACAAAACGCAACCAAATTGTATGTTACTTAGTGTGCCGGGCCGAAAGGCCAAATTGTATATCGGGTAAGCACTTCCTTTTTTCGGAACCCGACACACAAGTACTCGGGGAGGCGTGACGGCCTCCCCATTTTGGAATACAGCCCCCACAGAGGGGATAGACTGCCCCCGCCGAGGGGCATACAAGACCTTACAACATAACCATAAAAACCAAATTTTACCATGAACAACGGCTATGTATCCGTGCCGCGCGAATTTTTTGACAGCATTCAATGGCGGCGCAAACGTATTTTTACAGAGAGCGAGGCGTACCTCGACCTGCTACAAATGGCCTACTATGGCTCCGAACCAACTGAAAGAATGGTGGGAAGAAGAAGCTTCATCGTCAAACGCGGGCAAATCATCACGACCACCTCGTTCCTTGCCGACAGATGGGGCTGGAAATTGCACCGAGTGCGCTATGTGCTACGTGCATTAAGTGTCACTTCTTTTGTCACCTCAGTTGTCACTTCGGGACGAACGATAATCACTGTAAATCAGGGTAACACAAGCAACTGCTCAGAAAAAAGTGTCACTTCTTTTGTCACCTCAATTGTCAACAATAAGAATAAGATTACAAAGAAGAAGATTACAAAGAAGATTGTAGAGAGTAGTGTGGTGTGTGACACCACGCCCCACGCCCAAGCTGAGGGTGAGGTGGCTGAAGCTGAGGTGAACCAAGTGGCTGAGGTGGCTGAAGTGGCCGAGGCAGCAACGACCGAGGCAGCAACCGAGGCTGCAGCAGTCGAGGCAGTCGAAGCAGTCGAAGTGGCAGCAGAGGCTCAACCTGCAAGCATCGTACCCGCAGCAGAGGCCAAGGCAGAACTCGCAGCAGAGGCCAAGGCCGAGCCCGCAGCCCCCAAGCCCGCAACCCGCCGCCGAACGCCACCCATGCAGCGGCCCACCGTGTGGGAGGTGGAGAATTTCTGCCGCACACAAGGCCTGCAGTTGGTCGATGCGCAGCGCTTTGTGGACTACTACGAGGCTAACGGCTGGAAGGTGGGACGAAACCCCATGCGCTCATGGCAGGCCGCAGCACGCAACTGGCAGCGACGCGAAATGCAATACCAACAACCGGCCGCGATGGCCGCAATCAATCAAACTAACCTTTTTACCGAACCAAACTGTGCCAATAACCATGAACATTCCTATGCAGTGCAACCCGCTCACGACGGGGCAAAACTCCAGCAACAACAACTCCAGCAACAACAACTCCAGCAACCTCTCCTGCAACCTCTCCAGCAATCTCTCCAACAGCCCCAGCAGCCCCAGCTCCAGCAGTCCCAGCCAAGGGTATTCAGTTACCACCCCCAGCCAAGCCTCTGGCTGCGGCAGCAGTGCGCTACAAAGGCAGGCGCTTGCGCTGAAGCTCTCGAGCAGTATGCAGCTCGCCAAATGCGGTATTTCGCCAGCATGGGGGCTGAAGAACCCGACTTTTGAGGCGGTGATGCGCAACTACTCGCCCGCCAACTGGGGCGTAGTGGCGCAGTCGGCACGGCGGGCCTACCTGTGGGTGTGTCCCACGGTGGGGGCTTTGGCGCCGCTCTTCGGGCCACGCTGCCCGGTGATGTGGCTCGACGAGCAGGTGACGCACCTGTTCCTCACATCGCAGAGCCGCGACGCCTCGGCAGCCGCAGCACAGATTGAGACTTTTGTAAGCTCGTTTGTGGGCACCGTGGCAGAGTTCAAGCTTACCGAGGTGATGCTCTTCCTGGCACGCTACAAGGCTGGTGTGTACGGCCGCTCGTTTGCCGCCTTCGATGTGCGCAATGTGGGGCAGACGTTCCACCACGAGTTTGTGCAGCAGCGCCGCCAGGAGTTGCAGGCCATTGAGGCGGAGGCCACAGCGGGGCGCGATGGCGAGGAGCGCCGGTTGCGTGCGGCCCATGCCGTGTCGCGTGAGGCCTATCTGCGTTTGCAGCGCGACGGGGGCCGTGTGGGGCTGAAGGTGTGGCTCCGGGCGGCAGCCTTGTCGGCGGGCCGTGTGTGTGGCGTGGCGCAGTTGCTTGGCACGTGTGCCGAGGCCATGGTGAGTGCGGCAGGTCGTGGCGAGGCGCTGTGTGTAGAGGTAGGTGTGCAGCAGTTGCCAGCGGTGGTGCGTGCCGAGAGCGAGGGCTTGCTACGCGTGTCGGACTCATGGGTGTGCCCCGCGGAGGGCAACAAGTTTACCGGGCTGCGGAGGGCCTTGCAGCCATGACCGTACGCAACTCTACCCTGGTGCGCCGCTCTGAGGCGCGCCGTCTGGCCATGGCGCACTATGAGCCTGGCAACCAGGCCCGCAGCCTGAAGTATGTATGGCGCCACTTTGCCGAACCGCAGCTGGGCATTGGCTACCGCACATTTTTGAGATATATACGGTAAGGGGGGCGTATTAGGCATGGCCTATTGGGCCTATTGGGCATATTAGGCCTATTAGGCATAATGGGCATAATAGGCATAATAGGCATAATAGGCCCAATAACAATAAAAGAGCTGACGCCTTAGCGTTACTATTTGCAACGCTAAGGCGTCAGCCCATTAGCCTATTAGCTGCCTGTCAGCAGCCATCAGTCAATTATCAGCATGGCATCGCCAAACGGCCCGAACTTGTAGCCATGCTTGAGAGCCTCGTCGTAGGCGTGCATGGTATAGTCGTAGCCACCGAAGGCGGTGGTGAGCATGAGCAGTGTGGAGTAAGGCAAGTGGAAATTGACAAGCATGCTGTCGGCCACGGTGAAATCGTAAGGCGGGAAAATAAACTTGTTGGTCCAGCCCTCATACTCCTTGATGTGGCCGTCGGTGCTGCAAGCTGCCTCAAGGGCGCGCTGCACGGTGGTGCCTACGGCGAGCACTTTGCGGCCCTCGTCCTTGGCACGGTTGACAAGTTCGCAGCATGGGGTGTCGACAAACATTTGTTCAGAGTCCATCTTGTGCTTGGTGAGGTCCTCCACATCGGTGTTGCGGAAGTTGCCAAGTCCACAGTGCAGGGTGATGAATGCGCGGTCGATGTCGTTTATCTCCATGCGCTTGAGCATCTCGCGTGAGAAGTGCATGCCGGCAGTCGGGGCAGTGACGGCGCCCTCGTGCTTTGCAAAGATGCACTGGAAGCGCTCAAGGTCCTCGGCTTCGCTTTCGCGGCCTATAAAGCGTGGTATGGGCGCCTCGCCCAAGGCGTAGAGCGAGCGTTTGAACTCGTCGTGGTCGCCGTCGTAGAGGAAGCGCAGTGTGCGTCCGCGGCTGGTAGTGTTGTCAATGACTTCGGCCACAATGGAGTCGTCGTCGCCAAAGTAGAGCTTGTTGCCTATACGTATTTTGCGTGCGGGGTCGACGAGCACGTCCCACAAGCGCAGCTCCTGGTTGAGTTCGCGCAGCAGGAACACTTCGATGCGTGCACCGGTTTTCTCTTTATTGCCGTAGAGTCGCGCGGGGAACACCTTTGTGTCGTTGAACACGAACACGTCGTGGGGGCTGTAAAAGCTGAGTATGTCTTTGAACATGAGGTGCTCTATGTCGCCTGTGGTGCGGTGGAGCACCATCATGCGGCATTCGTCGCGGTGAGGGGCAGGGTACTGGGCTATGCTCTCCTGCGGGAGCTTGAACTTGAATTGTGAGAGTTTCATATCTTGCTGTTGGTAGTTGCGAGGAGGGAGGGGAATTGGTTGGGGTCGAAGCAGCGGGCGGCGGTGAAGTAGCCCACGCGGGTGCGGCGCAAGGCTGTGAGGTGGGCACCGCTGCCAAGGGCCTGGCCAATGTCGCGCGCCAAGGCGCGAATGTACGTGCCCTTTGAGCACACTATGCGCAAGGCGAGCTGCATGGTGGCGGCATCGAAGCTGACGAGCTCGAGCTCGTGTATGTGCAAGGGTTTGGCCTGCAACTCCACTTGCTGGCCCTGACGGGCCATGTCGTAGGCGCGCTTGCCGTTGACCTTGCAGGCCGAGAAAGCCGGAGGCACCTGCATGATGGGGCCGCGGAACTGCTCGAGGGCTTGCTCTATGGCCTCACGCGTGATGTGCGCCGTGGGATAGGTTTGGTCCACGGGGTGCTCAAGGTCGTAGCTGGGGGTGGTGGCACCTAATTGCAGGGTGGCGGTGTACTCTTTCTCGCCAGCTTGCATCTGCTCTATGAGTTTGGTGGCGCGCCCCACGCAGATGACCATGACGCCTGTGGCAAGGGGGTCGAGGGTGCCGGCATGGCCTATCTTGACTTTCTGGCCGCCCAAGGCCCGGGTGAGGGTGCGGCGCACTTGTGCCACGAGCTGGAAGGAGGTTTGGTGCAGGGGCTTGTCGAAGGCCATGATGAGTGGCACAATGCCTCCCGAGGGCGGATTGCCGTCGGGGGTGTTGAAGGCCGCAGGCTGGGCTATGTAGGCTCTTAACTCTGACAAACCGGCCCAGGGCAGGGCTTGACGCTCTGCGGGGGTGAGGGCTTGCAGGGCTGCGTCGGGCAGCAGGTAGTGGGTGGGGAACATGGAGAGTGAAAAGTTGAGAATTTGAGGAGTTGAGAAGTTGAGAAGTTGACGGGGGGGGACCCGTTAACCCGTTAACCATGCGTTAACCCACGAGGCTATAAATGAGTGTGGCGATACCTGCTATGGCACAGTAGTAGGCAAAGTAGATGAGTTTGCCACGGCTGACGAGTGCTATCATCCACTTGCAGGCTGCGCAGCCCGAGATGAAGGCGGCTATGAAACCGGCTATGAGGGGGAGCATGGCTATGTCGCCGCCAATGGCTTCGCCCTTCATCATTTTGATGGCGTCGAGCAGTGCCTCACCCAATATGGGGGGTATGACCATGAGGAATGAGAACTGGGCCATGGTTGCCTTGTTGTTGCCAAGCATGAGGCCGGTGGCAATGGTGGTGCCCGAACGGCTGAGACCGGGGAGCACGGCGAGGGCCTGACTGATACCTATGATGAAGGCGTGGAGGGGACTGATGCTCTGGCGCTGGCGCGGACGTGCCAAATAGCTGAAGGTGAGCAACAGGGCTGTGACGAGGAGGCAGATGCCTACGATGGTGAGGCCCGAACCGAAGATGGCTTCGACTTGATCCTTGAAGAATACGCCGACAATGCCTATGGGCACCATTGAGATGACGATGTTGAGCAGGTATTGCTGGCTGGGATTGAGGCGCTGGAGTCCTGTGCCGGGGCCGAGGGGACTGAATGTGCCGGCTATGATTTGCCATATCTGGCGGCCTAACACGACGATGGTGCTGAGCACGGTGGCTACGTGTACGGCTATGGTGAAGGTCATGCTGCTTTCGCCGTCGATGCCGGTGAGGGCTGATGCGATGGCGAGGTGGCCGCTGCTGCTTACGGGCAGATACTCGGTGAGGCCTTGTATGAGGCCCATGATGATGGCTTGTATGGTGGTCATGCTATCGGGGGTGTGCTATATAATATATGGGAGGGGGTTATTTGCGTGGTTTGCGCACGATGGCGTATATCATGAAGAGGTAGCCGAAGAGGCATACTGCGGGGGCTAACTTGATGTGGCGCGCGCTGAAGATGCTGGCGTCGAAGGTGGTTTCGCCTGAGCCTGTACCTGACATGAGTACCATGCCGATGATGACTACTGCCATGCCTACGGCAAGGAGTATGAAGTTGGTGCGGCCAAAGGCGAACACTGGCTGCTTGGGAGTTTTGAGGGGTGTTTGCTGCTGTTGCATTGTTGGTTGGTTTTTGGGGTTTTCTAGAGGGGCTAGTTCTTCTATATATTATAGAGTTTCTAGATATTCTAGATTTTCTAGAGCCTCTAGAGCTTCTAGCTTTTCTAGTTTTTATCTAAGGTATACCTCGCCGCCGCGGAGGCGGAGGTGGTGGTTAACCGAGAGGGAGGCGCAGAGGGCCGTGAGGCCAAGGCCGCAAATAACTATGGCACCGAGGGTGGTGGCCCATACAAGGGGGGTGACAAGGGTGTTGAGGTAGATGCTGCCGGCTCCGGCCTGTGTTTGCAGATACCACATGGCGGCGGAAAGGAGTCCGCCGGCTATGATGGCTGACACAAAGCCGATGCGCATGGCTTGCCACATGAAGGGGCGACGTATGAAGCCCCAACTGGCTCCGACGAGCTTCATGGTGTGTATGCTGTAACGACGGGCGTAGACGCTCATGCGCATGGTGTTGTTGATGAGTGAGAACGACACAAGGGCGAGAAGGGCGGCTACTACGAGCAGACCAAGGGTAACGGCAGGTATGGTGCGGTCGAGGCTCTGCATGATGTCGCGGGGGTAGTTGACCTCGGCCACGCCGGGCATGGCGAGCATGGAGGGCTCGTAACGCTTGATGCTGTCGAGATTGGCGTAGGGGGCGTTGAGACTTACCTCGAACTCGGCGGGCACGGGACTTGTGCCGTCGAAGGTGCCTATGTCGGTGCCCATGGCCTCGTTCATGTCGCGCAGGCCTTGCTCTTGTGATATGTAGGTGACTTGGCGCGCCCAGGGTGCTGCCTTGAGGCGTGCCTGGGTGGCTGTCATTTGCTGCGGTGTGATGCTGTCGGTGAGCATTAGCTCAACGGTGAGTCCTTCGCGCAACTGGTTGCTGTAGTTGGTGGCCATGCCTGCAAAGAGGGTGATGATGCCTATCATGATGAGCACCATGGTGATGCTGATGCAGGTGGTGAATGTGCCGAACCGGCCTGTGTGACGGCGCGGACGCTTATGGGCTTTGTTCATGTGGTGTGTGGGTTGTTGTGGGGTTGTGCCGCTGTGGCTGGTGCACTTTGCGGCTAAATTGGTACAAATGTACAATATTATTGGGGGTTGGCGCGGATTGGTGGGGGGCTTTAACGCTGATTAACGCGTTGGCGGGCGGCGTGGGGGCAAAAAAAAGGCTGGCGCCATGGCGCCAGCCTGGGAATGGGGATAATGGGCAATGGGCATAATAGGCCCAATAGGCTTTAGGCATAATAGGCATAATAAGCTTTAGGCATAATAGGCATATTAGGCCCAATAGGCATAATACATTACTTAGCTATGCTTGCTTACTGCTTGCCTATTGCTTACTTGCCAACCTTGATAACCTCGACGGTGAAGATGAGGGTTGAGTTGCCTGGTATGCTCTGGCCCTGGCCGCGCTCGCCGTAGCCGAGTGAGGCGGGAATGTAGAGCTTCCAAACAGAACCCTGGGGCATGAGTGTGAGGGCCTCTTTCCAACCCTTGATGACTTGGTCGGGACGGAAGGTGGCTGCCTTGCCACGCTTGTATGATGAGTCGAACACGGTGCCGTCGATGAGTGAACCTTCGTAGTGTACCTCAACCTGGGTAGTGTCGGTGGCTACGGGGCCGTTGCCCTTGGTGAGCACCTCGTACTGCAGGCCGCTGGGGAGTGTGGTGACACCCTTGCGCTTGGCGTTGGCCGTGAGGTAGTCGGCGTTGGCCTGCTTGTAGCGGGCGGCCTGGTACTGGAACTGGCCTTCGACTATCTGCATGGCGCTGTCGCGTGTGAGGGTGGTGGCGGTGCCGAGTGCGCTCTGTGTGAGACCGCGCTCGAATTCTGCCTGGCTGACGTAGGTTGAGTCGCCCTTGCCTGCGGCCTGCTGGCTGATCATGGGCAGGTTGCGCTTGTTGATTTCGGCAATGCGGAGTCCGGCAGCGAATGCTTCGGCCTTTTTGCGCTCTTCAACAGAGATGTTTGTGGTCATGGCGCGTATGGCTTCGGGCACATAGGCTGAGTCTACGCCGAGCTGGCTTACGAGGTACTGCTTGAGGCTCTCGCCCTGGGCTACACCGAGGGCGTAGCTGAAGGTTTTGCCATCGACAGCCTTGAGGGCCGGTGTGAGGGTGGCTGCGGGCTGTGCCTTGCGGGCTGACTTTTTGCTGGTTTTCTTGGCTTTTTGAGCCATGGCGCCGGTGCTGCCAAGGGTGACAGCAAGGGCAAGGGTTATGATGGTTTGAAGTTTCATTGAGTTAATCTTTTTGAGAGTTACTTGTTCAATTTTCGGATTTAGCAAGGCCGGGCTTAATGCTTTTGCCCTTACAGGGCGCGACTGCTCCAACACGACAACCCAGGGCGACGCTTCGCTTGCCCTGGGCTATGTGCTCCATTGGGCTTTCATTGGCATCATCGGCTGCGGCTCAGCAATTCAAGCAAGCTTGATTGCATTCGCCTTGCACGATGATTCAGCCCGCACGTGCTAAATTCGATACTTGGGTTACTTGTTAATGCTAACGAGGGTTACCTTGAAGGTGAGGGCTGCGAATGGGGGGATGGGGCCTGTGCCCTGCTCGCCATAGGCGGCCTGGTAAGGTACGTAGATTTCCCAGGTAGAACCAACGGTCATTTTGGGAATGGCAATGCCCCAACCCTTGATGACGTTGCGGAGGCTGAATGTGACTGTACCACCAGGCTGGTTGGCTGATGAGTCGAACACCTGTCCATTGGTGAGGCGGCCTTCGTACTTGACGGTGACGCTGTCGGTGGCAGTGCAGTGCTGGTCGGTGCCCTTGGCAAGCTGCTTGCCATAGACGCCCTCGCCGAGGGCTACTACGCCGGGCTGGTGGGCTACCTTCTGCATGAAGGCTTCGCTCTCCTGCTTTTTGCTGCCGAACATGTAGTCCATGATGCGCTTCTGGGCAGTTTCCTTGTCAACGAGTTTGCCACCGATTTTGAGGGTGGTCTTGTTCTTGGCCTGTGCGGTGAAACCGGCTACAAAGTTTTTGACGCTGATGCGCTTTGTGGTGTCGCCCTGGAATACTTGTGACTCGATTTGCGGGAGTTGCATTTTGGTTTGCAAGCCCTGCATGACACCCATGTAGTAGGCGAGTTTCTTTTTGTCGTCGGCAGCCTTCATACCGTCGACGTAGCCCTTGAGGAGTTCGTCAACATAGGCTGAGTCGCTGCCCGACTGGCTGAGGTAGTTTTGGAATTCGCCTTCGCTCTGCGACATGGCCATACCCATTTCGTAGCTGAGTGTGTCGATGTCGGACTTGAGGTTGGCTTTGGGCTGTCCGTTGTTGCAGCTTGTGAGGCCTGTGGCGGCTATGATGGCTGCGAGAATTATCTTTTTCATTATATTATTGTGTGTTTGTTTTTGTGGTTAACGGGGTGACGAGGTAACCTCTTCAACTCTTCAACTTTTCAACTCTTCAACTCTCCCTATCAGCCTTCGATGCTGATGAGTTCAACGTCGAAGATGAGTGCTGCGTAGGGAGGTATGGCCTGTCCTGCGCCGCGTTCGCCGTATGCGAGGTTATAGGGGATGAAGAAGCGGTACTTAGAGCCGGTAGGCATGAGCTGTACGCCTTCGGTCCAACCAGCGATAACGCCGTTGAGTGGGAACACTGCAGGTTCGCCGCGGCGGTATGATGAGTCGAACACCTGTCCGTTGGTGAGTGTGCCCTCGTAGTGGCACTTTACGCGGTCGGTGGCTTTGGGCTTGGGGCCATTACCCTCGGTGATGACGGTGTACTGGAGTCCGCTGGGGAGTACTACGACGCCGTCTTTCTTGGCGTTTTCGGCAAGGAATTGCTCGCCTTCCTGACGTATGGCGCGTGTGGCCTCCTCTTGCTGTTGCTGCATGAAGTTGTTGACGAGCTGCTGTGCTTCCTGGTCGGTGAGTTCACAGGTCTGGCCTTGCATGACGCTGTCGATGGCGCGTGCGAAATCGGCGCTGCTGAGGTTCTTTACTCCCATGCCTTTGAGGTTGTGGCCGATGACCATGCCGAGGGCGTAGCTGAGTTTTTCCATAATGGTGTGTTGTGTTGTATTATGTTATTGTTTGTATGATTTGGGTGCAAAAGTACAATTATTTCTTGCATCTGTGTCACACTCGGAGGGGTTTTTGTATATTTGGGGTGTTTAGTTACTTTATTATTAAGGTTATGACGAAGAAGAAAATTGTGGCGCTTACGGGCGCTGGTATTAGTGCTGAGAGTGGTTTTTCGACATTCAGGGGTGCCGGTGGTTTGTGGGGGCGCTACCCTGTGGAGCAGGTGGCTACGCCTGAGGGGTGGGCTGCTGACCCTGACTTGGTGACGGACTTTTACAACGGGCTTCGCAGTCAGCTTGACGAGGCTGAGCCTAACGCGGGGCACCGCATACTGGCTGAGCTTGAGAGTGACTTTGATGTGACGGTGGTGACGCAGAATGTGGACGACTTGCACGAGAGGGCGGGTTCGACAGATGTGATTCACTTGCATGGTGAGCTGCGTGATGTGTGCTCGTCGGCTGCGCCGAATGATGCGCGTTACCGCCGGCGATTGGCTCCTGGCGAGGTGGTGAAGCATGGGCAGCTGTCGGGTGACGGGTCGCTGGAGCGTCCGTTTATTGTGTGGTTTGGCGAGGCGGTGCCTATGCTTGAGGTGGCTGCCGAGGCTGCTGCGCGGGCTGATGTGTTTTTGATAGTGGGCACGTCGCTTAATGTGTATCCGGCGGCGGGGTTGATAGGTTATGTGCCTGCGGGGGCTGAGGTGATGCTTGTTGACCCTAACCCTGTGCGGGTGCCGAGCACGCGGCGCGTGGAGGTGATTGCCGAACCTGCGTCGAGGGGCATGGAGGTGGTGCGAGAGAGGCTGCGCGCTGTAATGGGCTGACGCTGAGACATAGAGTGTTTAACGGCTATTCGCCGTTGCGCTTACCGCGGAAACATAAGAACATAAGCTACATAAGAAACATATAAGGCCGCTGCGCGGCTGACGG